>PDYJ01001536.1_pt1 | contig 166965 bp, 149 predicted proteins | sample 1430841 | NCBI WGS metagenome assembly PDYJ01 (sample SAMN07237672, study PRJNA390542) | Gut metagenome, whole genome shotgun sequencing project. | isolation source: fecal pellets | host: Mus musculus | place: USA: New York, NY | collected 2016-10
ATTGGTTACTATGTCGAGCTGTTTCTTGGCCGCAGCAAGTCACGCTGTGCCTCGCCTAATTCCTCGCCTGCGTGTCAGAGCACCGAATGGATCCCTGCTGTCAAGTTCGGCCATTATTTCCTGAATGGTCGTGGTATATTCACGAAGATCCTGCGGATTCAGCACGCTTGCCGCAGTCCCTTTCAGACGCTCAAGCTGATTAAGGAGGCTCTGCAGTGTCTCACTTGAAGTGTCACCCAGATCCTCGAAAGCCCGGACATACTCCGGTGACTGGCGCAGCACCTCAAGATCATGCGACATCAATGCCCTGCCCTTGCTTTTAACAGCCTCGGCTATGGAGCGATCAATCCTGGCAACTGCTGTGGAGTCACCATCCTGTACAGCCTGACGGCGCGCCTTTTCAAGTGCGGCAATATCATCATTATGCTTGCGCTCTATCTCAAGGCGCTTGTCGGTATATGACTGGTATTCGTCTGTCAATTCCTTATACAGACGCTCAGTATCTTTTTTGCGCTTACGCTCGTTAAGCGTGGTGGCATCATCGAGAGCCACCGACTGCTCGGCAGTCAAATCTCGACCAAGTCCGGCTTTTTCATTTTCCACCTGCCAATCACTTTTTTGTTTGGCGATGGCTTTTTTCCTTTTCTGATATTCATCATCGATGAGCTTGAGACGTTTGACGATACCTTCCTCCATAAGTTCGGTCTCTGCCTCATCATTCTCCTGCTCAACCGCTATGAGTTCCTGCCCGAGTTTACGTTTGATCTCGGCACGTTTTTCGGCTTCACGCCTGGCTTTCTCGGCTGCCTTTGACTCCTTCTCTGCATCACTGTCCGTACTCGGTTTTGCCTTGTCGTATTCCTTTTTGGCGACATCGACGGCATCTTTCAGTTCCTTGGCTTTTTTCTCAAACTCCTCTTTATTGAGACTTTGGGAGGTGTCTGCAAGGAAATCGTTGTAAGCCTTCAGAGCAGCTTGATATTTTTTGCGCGCTTCCTTAGCCCAGTCTGCAGGGCTGTCAACCGGTAGATTGCGGCGGTTTTGTTCCGATGTGAGCTTATTTAACTGGTACTGCAGCTCATCACGGGAGAATGTGCCGTTAAGATTTTCTGCGGCAAGGGTAATTTTACCATGAGTGTAGCCACCCACCGACATCTTCGCAAGAAGATCTCGGCGTCGCTTTATCTCAGCTTCAAGCGTGTCGTTGCTTATACCGGTAAGGTTCTCGAAATAAGCGTTGGCCCGGTCTTTATGTATCTGGGTCTTGAGCTGCCCCCTTCTGTTGAGCAGGACCTGATACTCCGGGGTATATACGGGTATGGCGTCAAAAGCCTTTTTTCCCCGGTTCCACGCGCCGGCCTTGTAGTATCCCCAGCCTCCGACGGTCTGCATCCGGGTTATCTTTGCCTCAACGTCCGCAAGCTCGGTCTCAGGATTTGCCATTGAATTTTGACCGTCAAGTGCAGCAATCTCCTCTTTGATCTTTCTTAATGTTTTTGAGCTTCTCATACTTCGGTGTCGTATTTGGCGAATATGTCCGGGTACTTCTGCTCAAGTTTATTCAACGCCTCACGGCGCGCGTAATCGGTGGAAATAGCTTCATCTCCAGCGATGGAGCACAGTTCCTCTATCTTCCGTCTGTGTTCCTCCTCAGCCTCGATGGTTTTCTGCTTCTGTTTTTCATAGTCCTCCTCGGCCTCTTTCATGCGCTCGGTCTCGGTCTTCATCGAGAGAAGAGCAACGCATACACCGGCAAGCAGTGTGGCGACAAGAACGTATGGATTGGCCATCATGGTAGCGTTTGAGCATCTTCTGCGCCTTCTCGACAAGGAGCAGCCAGTTGTAATGCAACGCCTCTTGCCGCAGTAGCCCATCCTTTTCATGCGACCACTGCCATTACTGCAGTACGATAGACTCCGTATGTGCAACGAGTCCGAGCAGGATACGCCCGAAACGTTCGTAATGCTCGATGATATAGGACACGCCGGAGAGGGTCTCGTTGATGATACCTTCTGACTGTTGTCCGATTTCATTGAACATCATCGAGATTGCGTCCTCAATGTTGGAAATCTGACCGGTGATGGTTTTCGACTGCGCCTCCATGAGACCTCCAAAACTTACCACCCTCATCAGTAAGGCTCTCGATAACTTTCTGCACTTCGGGGAATCAACCTTACCGGCCTCAACAAGTTCCTTGACTTTGCTTTCAGCCACACCGAACTGTTTGGCAAGTTCGGCTATCATAGGTATGCCTCGCCCGGTGAACTGGTTTAGGTCCTGAGTGTAAAAGACGGCCCTGGGCCATTGTCGTGCCGTAGAGGTACACAAGATCATTGAGGGGTACGGATAGACCGGCTGCTATATCTCCCAACCGGATAAGGGTCTCATTGACCTTCTCTGCCTCAAAACCATAGGCGAGCAACTGCTTGGCTCCCTTTGACACCTCCTCGAGAACCGAACGGTGTCGTTGCCGCAGTCTTTGTGAGCTGCGACATGAGCGCATTGGCTTTCTCGCACTGCGAGCATGGTAGTGAATGCGACCTCTAACTGCTGAAACTCACCACGCGTCTTTGCAATAGCCGACACAAGTTGCTTCACAGCAAAGGCGGACACAAGTTTGGTTACCGTGCCGTTGAGTTTCTGCGCCATCCTGTCGGTATCGCTCATCTCCTTGGTAACACGGTTAGCACCCCTGCGGAGCCGCTCGATATTCCTTTCGGCTTCGTTGAGTCGCTGTGGCAGATTGCCGCCAAGCAATATTTCTATCTGTACCGGTTTCATGCTTTGAGGTTACTTCTGAAAAAGTTCGCCACTTCCGCGGCTTCATCTTCGGCTGTCGTATTGGTGTTTGTTTTGGATTTCTTGCCCCCTACATACCGGGGAGCGTCACTCAACATCATTATCAGCATCTGATAGCTCACACCATACAGGATGTATCTTACCGACCATCCAGTGGCATCGGCTATCTGCCATACAAATCCGAAAGGGCTATGGGAGCCTTCATAACGGCTCTTTAACTCCCTGTCGCGTCCCGGCTCAGTCTCGGCTTCATCGGATTCGTCCGCTCGGCCAATCTGATAATAGGTAAAAAAGGGTCCGTGCCCATAAGGGTCACAAAGCGCATCATGGCCGCGAGCATATAATCGTGGGGCATTTTCTGGCGGACAAGCCACGCCATCGGTCGCTCCCACAACCGCTGCGCCCACCATCCGCGGCACAGAGTCACGGCTACCATCCGTGAGATTTCATAACCATGCTCAGCCAGGAACTTCATCTGCTGTTCCTTGTCAAAGTCCCACATCTGCTCACTTGTGACACCCATACGGTTGTACAGTTGTGCTATGCGGATCTGACCGGCAAGTGTGGGCCGACGCATTGTGGCTCTCACTGTGAACCGTCGTTTGAAGAATGGGAATTTGAAAGAGAAAAGGGGAACGCTGACACCCGCATCAAGCAGGACATCGGCGCTCTCCCTCTCTATTTCCCTTGTGTAGCGGGGATCCATGTGTTAGCCTTCTGCCTGTTCGGGTGCGGACTGCGCAGCGGCAGCCTGTTCGGGAATGTCGGTGATGGTATATGGCGCGCCACCGTTTTCGGGTTTCTGCACCTTGAGTTTGCACGCGATCTTGGCAACCTCGGTAAGGGTGAGTTTGCCGGAAAGGTTGGCGAGCAGTTTACCGTTAGGGATGGTGATGCGCTGACCACTGACGAGGTCTATGACACACTCACCGCTCTTATCTATAAGGACAGACGGTGCAGACCAACCGGTAGGCGCTTCATCACCACCTATGAGATCCCCACCGAGCGCGTTTTTGAGGTTCTTGTAATCGAGCTGAATCAGGTTGAACGTGGGTTCGATGGTGCAGTTCTTTTGTGTGAGAGAAAGCACAGGGGCATCGGGAACCTGCTCAGCGTCTACATCGACACTCTCAGGTTCCTTACCACCGAAATCGAACGAGCCCTTTTCTATATAACCGACCTTGAAGCCCCCGAATGACAAGGAGCCGATGCCGTACATGAAGTTTTTATTCATTGTTTTTTCTTTTTGTGATTATGATACTTGTCAGGAATACACCGGCGAAAAGACCGGCTATCAGATTGACTGTGCCTATAAGCGCGGGGCTGGTGCGCTGCTTGCGCTCCTGTTGGTACTGTTCATGCTGCTGCTCCAGCGCGTCACGGGCGGTGTGGTAGAGCGCCTCGTAATATTCCACCTGACGCTGCAGGCTGTCACATGTGCCGGTGATATATACCGTATCGCCATGAGTGGCGACCTTGATATTGGCCTGTCCACTACGCTTGGTATAGGCTGCACCTTCCGGCAATTTAAGGAGGCTGTCCACGGATACGGCTATCTCCACCTTGCTCTCCGGGATTATCTCCCACCGGGTCTGCTTTATTATTGTCGCTGTAGTGTCCCGGATTTCGGTCACCGAGGTTGTCTGCGACTGCTCCGAAGTCGATTTCCGGGTTGACGCGCAGCTTGTAAAGAACAGGGCAGCCGTCAGAATGAGGACAAGCAGAGGCAGCCTCCACTGCTTTACGCAACCGGGCCATTTCTCTCTTGGTAGAGGCCATCTCACGCTTGTTGGCCTGAAGATCCTCTCGTGTTGCATTGAGTTCATCTTTTAAGGGTTTAACGATATTTTCGACAAGGATACGGGTGGCATTCTCGGTGTTTGTGATATGCACCGTCTCAGCGTCAGCCCTCGCCTTCTCGGCATCGGCATTAGCCTTGCGCACGGTGGCCTTGAGAGTAATCACACCCACTACCATCGCGAGGAAACCACCGCCAAGGAGTATGTTGAGTATTTCGCTGAATGTCATCGCCACTCGTATTTATGTCGTTACTGATTTATTCCGATTGATTTGAGCCACTTCTGCACATCGAAACTCGGACACCCTTTGGCAGCCACCTCGTTATGGCCGATTATACGGACATTGGGGAAGCGACGGTGGAAGTCCTTCACATAGGTTTCCATTGCTTTAAGCTGAGCCGCTGTACGCGTATCCTTTACTTTGTTCTGCCAGTTTGGTACAGACTGGGGAGGGCATCCTCCGGCATACACCACATGGCGGCTGATGGAGTTATAGCCTTTGGCTCCATTGGTGATTTCCCATGGATCTACGTTGGCATCCTCATTATTGTCAACGAGACGCTCTACCGTGCCGTCAAGGTGGATAAGGTCTGTATAGCCGACCTGTTTCCATCCACGGCCACCGGCAGACACCGGGCTGAGGTGCATGCGCCGGATATCGGCGGATGTCACCTCGCGCCCTTCAGGAGTCGCAGTGCAGTGAAGTACAAGATACTTGAGCTTTGCCATTATTCGGTATCTGCTTCAGGTTTCTTGACATTGGCAGCTTTGAGGGCGGCCGAGAACTTGGGAGTGGCACGCGAGTCGAGCACTACGAGTTCCTCACCGAAGGCGATGTTGGTATCGGCCATCATGAGCAGCTTGAAGAAGTAGAGCTCAGAGGCGTTGGCATACTTGTCAATCTGGATCACGTTCTCGTCGTTCTGCAGGTTGACGGCAGCGAAGAAGTTGCCGTCAGCATCGGGAGAACAGAGAGTTGCGATGAGCACTCCTTCGGGCCACGCTGCTACAGTCTCAATTGTGATGCCCTTATAGCGCTTGCGATTGATCTCAGTCTCGCTGGCGTTCTTGGCCTCGCGCTCGGTGAGTTCGTCATCGTATTTGTCGAAGTCCTCGACACTCATTATGATGCGGAGGTTGGGATTTTCGCGCATTGCCTTGGGGATAGCCTTACGCACGGCCTTGAGCTTTTCGACCATCGTGGTTGCCTCGGATCCGTCGACGAGGATATAGTCCGGATCTTTTGCGGCCTGGGTGAGGATGCCGTTCATGAGCTTGTCATCATCGGTGCCCTCGGCATACTCGCCGTTGACGTAGTGATGCCCGAGTTCGAACTGAACCTGCTTAGAAAGTGCGTCGAGAAGTGCGTTCTGACCTTCAGGAGGCAGTTCGCGGAACACGAGGTTGCCTGTCGGCTGCCACTTGCGCCAGACGTGCTCGAACTGGCGTGGGTTGAACACTGTGAAGGCCATGAAGTCGTGGGGCGTAAGAATCTTCTCAGACCAGTTGAAATCGCCCTTGGAATCCTCTACTGTAGGATTCTCCTTGCGTTTCTGGAGCATCTTGCCGGTCTTGAGACGAGGAATACTCATGCTCTTCTCCACACCGGGAATAACCATGATAAGCCCCTTGCTCACGAGCTCGTTGCCCGTGGCAGCTTTGGTAAGGATACGTTCCAGTACCTCACCGTTGTAATTAGTTTTGTCTACTTTGATTGCCATTGCTGATAATGGATTTAAGTGTTATTATTTATTGCAGTTAGCGCGGATCTCGTCCATACGCTCCTCCCACGGGCTCTTGGCCGGAGCCGAAGTAGGTGCGGGGTCGGTGGAAAGTGTGCCGCTAAGTTTGACCGCCGGGGTCATGGCGGCGAGGGTGGTGTTGAGATCTTCGATGCCGACCTTTTTGCCGAGGCCGATAAAATGGTCTTTTTGGTCGGCATTGATTTTCTTGGCGGCCACCGCGGCATCGACAGCAGCGGTGATCTGAGCGAGTTTGAGGTCGTCGTTTTCCTTGCGCATCTTCTCTACCTCATCTTTCGATGACTTGAGTTCCGCGAGTTTGGCGTTCACTGTGGCCTCGTCAGCCGTTTCCGGCAAGCCCAGTGTAAGGGCGATTTGCTTGAGTTCCATTTGCGGTTGATTGTTATTTGAGTTATTGTTTAGCAGGGGAAGGGGGCAGTCACTCCCATCTCCAAGCGTTATTTGTGTTCCATCTTTACGCAGCACAATGGCGTCATCGTTGGCTCCAATGTCAACCACCGACACTTCATATATCCGGCTTTTTGTAACCGTCGGTCGTGTCTGCCCTTCGACAAGATGTTCGGCCTCCTTACTGGTCTCCAGTACATCAAAACCTATGCTTACCATACGCAGTGAGCCGAATTCCCATTGCTTCTTGCACTGTCTCGACAGTTCCGTTGCCTCGTCAAAGCACGGCTCTCCGGTTATCTCACCGTCCTCGACGCGGATATCCTTCATATAGCCGATTACCTTGCCGCGCTCATGCATATAAAGCAGAAGCGGATTTCGCTCATATTGTGATACGTCCACCCCGGAAGTCAGCACACGGTATCCGTAGCTGTTGAGGGTATCATTTGTCAGTCTAACTCGTTTGCCCATGTCTGTGCGATAATGATTTTCGGTGCAAGTTTACGCTGATAATCACCTATGCTCCAAAAAAGTGTGCAATGGTTGCACACTTGTATGCAATGGTTGCACACTTTTTTTGAACCCACCGCTTTTACCGCCACCTTTGCACCATATTAACCGCATTATCGCATACTCAGATATGGCAACTAAGGATAACGAAAAGAAAAAATCATTGGCAAGATCGCTGTTCATGTCCGGCATGGAGATGACCGAGATAGCCGCCAAAGTGGATGTGTCACGTGTCACCATCTCCAAATGGTGCAATGCTGACGGTTGGAAAGAGGCGCGTGCCGCAAAGAATATTACACGTCCGGAACTTGTGAATAAGATTCTGCTCTCAATCGACACGCTCATCGAACAGGCCAACGCCACAAATGATCCAACCCAGATGGCCGGTCTGGCAGATAAGCTCGCCAAGTTCTCAGCGGTCATCGAGAAGCTCGACAAGAAGGCTAACATAATCGATGCCATCGATGTGTTCAAGGCCTTCTCAGGGTGGCTCGAATTCAGGGCGCAAACCGACCCGTCAATTACTTTGGAACTTATCCAAAAAGTCAACCAACTTCAGGATATGTTCATCATTGAGTCAATCGGCAAAGGCGGGGTGATCTGATATGGCTACCGTTGCTGACATCAAAAAGGCGATTGCGGATTGGAATGACCATTGCAAGCGTGTTCGCTCCCTCACTCCCATCACTATGTCGGTGGCCAAGGAGTCACCATCAGAACGGGACCGGCGCATACGCCGTCTGCAATCCAACTACGCCGCCTTCTGCGAATATTACTTCCCCCATTACCTGACGCTCCGCGATAAGGTAACAGGCGAGGCTCTGCGCGTTATCCACAATGCCCCGTTCCACAATGCCGCTGCAATGAAAGTCAAGAACACTCCTAACCTAAAGGCAGTGTTCAAATGGCCGCGCGGTCACGCTAAATCAACGCATTTTGATATTTTTCTGCCGCTTTGGCTAATGTTTCAGCCCAAACGGCTCATTAATTTCATGGTCGTTGTAGGCAAGAGCGAGGACAGTGCCAACCGTCTGCTTGCCGACATACAGGCAGAGCTTGAATACAACCAACGTATCATATCTGATTTCGGTGAGCAGAAAAGTGCCGGCACATGGACCGAAGGAGAATTCAAGACACAAAGCGTCAACAAGTTTCTTGCTGTGGGTCGAGGTCAGTCTCCGCGCGGTCTGCGTGATCGTGAGTCACGCCCCGACTATATTGTCATCGATGACCTTGATGACGATGAACTGTGTCGCAACGAGAAGCGCGTGAAAGACCTGACCGATTGGGTCAAGGAGGCTCTTTTCGGTGCGCTTGATGTGGGTCGCGGTCGCTTCATAATGGTTGGCAACCTTATCTCCAAATGCTCGGTGCTTGCCAACCTATGCAATACAAAGGGGGTGCATGTCTCCGAGATCAAGGCCATCGACCGCAACGGCAACCCGGTATGGGCTGAGAAGTGGACTAAGGAGGAAGCGCAGGAGTATGCCGATTTTGTCGGCTTCCGGGCCTGGAACAAGGAGATGATGCATAACCCCATCAACGACGGTTCCATATTCCGGCACGACTGGATCCGCTTCAAACGTCTGCCCAAACTTGAAAAATACGAGATGCTCGTGTGTTACACCGACCCCTCATTCAAATCAACCTCCGCCAATGACTACAAGGCATCGCGCTTGTGGGGTAAGATTGGCACGGAGCTGCATCTGATAGACTGCTATGTCCGGCAGGATACCGTGTCCGGCATGGTGCGGTGGCTCTATGATTTATATGAGCGCACACGCGACCGGGTGGCCATCTCTTTCTTTATGGAGGCGAACTTCATGCAGGACATCATTCTTGATGAGTTCGCTGCGGAAGGCAATCTGCGTGGCTATCAGTTGCCGCTCCTGCCCGACAAGCGCAAGAAGCCGGAGAAGATCCAGCGCATCGAGGCGGTGTCCCCGTTGTGGGAGCGCGGCTTCGTATTCTACAATGAGGCGTTGAAGGATTCGCCGGACATGCAGGTGGGCATTGAACAGACCCTCGCCCTCGAGCGCGGTTCCCGGGTGCATGACGACGCTCCCGATGCAGACGAGGGTGCGATATGGTATCTTCAGCGCAATACCAGGCAATCTACTTTCAAACCGGTGCTGGTCCCGCGACCGCGCCCTAAAAATATGTGGTGATGTTTATCGACAAGGAAGATTATAAGGTGGTCATCGGTGATGCCGCCTTCAAGGTCATATCACAGGCTGACCCGGACACCGTAGCCAATGCCGAATTAGAGGCTGTGGAGGAGATGTCGGGCTATCTGCGCCCGGTATATGATACCGAGGCCATTTTCTCGGCGGCCGGCAACGACCGCAACCGGCTCGTGGTGATGTACACCGCCGACATCGCTCTGTACCATCTGTCCGCGGCACTGCCGCAAAAGATGGGTTCGGAAATACGCAAGGAGCGGTACGACCGGGCCATAAAATGGCTTGAGGGGGTGCAGTCAGGGCGCATCGTACCAGACCTGCCTTTGGTCGAGGATACCGACGGCAACGGCGCCGCCATCGGCATATCCTTTCACTCGGCGCCCAAACTCAATCATGACTGGTGACTATGGGCAAAAGAAATAAACGCACCTTATCCAAGCAGAGAAAGGTGGAGGCAGAAAAGCGCTCCGCCCTGATAATGGAACTGTACCGCACATCAGAGCGTCTCGCGCAGAGCGACATCGAAAAATGGCGCTCTGCTTGGCAGTCGGCTATCGATGTACGCAATCCGAACCGCCTCCGGCTGCTTGACATATACCGTGACGCGATGGTTGACTCTCACCTCTCCGGCTGTATTCAGCAGCGTGTGGGATTTGTAATGTCTCGCTCGTTCAAACTTGTCAACGAGAAGGGCGATGCCGATGACAATGCGCTGCACCTCCTTGATCAGGCTTGGTTCAAGGATCTGTGCCGCTACTGTCTTGAGGCGAACTGGTACGGGCACTCCCTCATCGAGCTTGGCGATGTGATAAAGGACGGTGACGGCTGCCCCACTTTCAGTGGTGTCCGGCTCATTCCCCGTCGGCATGTCATTCCTGAATACCACCGGGTGGTGACCCATGTAGGCTACACCTGGCAGAACGGTATCGATTACCGGGAGCGTCCGTGGGCCGACTGGCTTATCGAGATGGGGCAACCCGACGATCTTGGCCTATTGTTGAAAGCTGCCATGCACACCATACCGAAAAAGCACGCTATGGTGTTCTGGGATAACTTCGCCGAGATATTCGGTATGCCCTGGCGTATCGCCAAGACATCTACACGCGACCCGAAGGAATACCAAAGCCTTCAGGACATGGTATTCAACGGAGGCCGCGCCATGGGCGCTGTTGTCGGTATGGAAACGGATATTCAATTCATAGAGTCCGGCAAGGGCGATGCTTTCAATGTATATGACAAGCGCATCGACCGCGCCAACTCGGAAATCTCCAAGCTGGTCATCGGTCAGACAATGACCATCGAGGACGGCAGCTCCCTATCCCAGTCGCAGACTCACCTTCAGGTGTTTGAGAACCTCGTTGAGTCCGACCGCGACAAATTGCGCGATATGGCGAATAACAAGCTGCTCCCCCTCATGGTGCTTCATGGGTTCCCGGTCAAGGGGCTGCGCTTCGAGTGGGACGACGCTATCGATTACACACCGGAGCAGCAGGTGGCATACGAGACTATGATTGCCGACCGCTACGAAGTGGATCCTTCATATTTTGCCGATAAATAGGGATATTCAGTTAATGGCTAATTGATTGCTTGCTAATGTCGTAGATATTTTGTAACTTTACAAATAACCCCCGATGGACCCATCACGGGCTTATTCGGGGGTAATTCTTAAAAAAAATTTGTACGTGAAGTTACGAAAAATTTCTGATATTACGGCCACGTTGCCGTTTACCGAGTTCGATTTCATGCAAAAATATCGCGAGAGTTTTGCCGTAAGCGAGCTCGGGCGTATCCATGCGCAACTGCCATTGAAAGAACTGGCAGAGAAAATCCGTATGCATTTTCCCAAAACGCATCCTCAGGGCAATACGCCGATGTTCCCGCCGGAGGGTGAGGTGGCGCTGATGTTCCTCAAGCCATATACCGGACAGTCGGATGACGGCCTGATCGAGATGCTCAATGGCAGCATACACATGCAGATGTTCTGCGGAGTGCTCATAGACCCGGCCAATCCCATAAAGAATGGCAAGATAGTCAGTGCCATCCGTCAGCGCATAGCCGAAGTGTTGGATATCAGAGAACTACAGAAATTACTGTATGACAAATGGGGCGGTTCACTGAAAGACAAGGATTTGTGTCTGACTGACGCCACCTGCTATGAGAGCCATCTGCGGTTCCCGACAGATGTAAAGCTGTTGTGGGAATGCTGCGAGTGGCTTCAATCTCTGTTGAAAAAGACCTGCAAGATACTGAAGGAACGGCTGCCTCGCAACAAGTATCGTGACATTGACCGCGCCAGACTCACCTATGCCAAGCATCGCAAGCACAGCAGAGCGGCCACCGCCAAACTGCGGTGCAGATTGCTGAGCTTGCTTTCCAAACAGATAGGGCAATGGAACAGAATCTGCAAAATACACACCGTCGACATCGCGCTCACCTCAGAGCAAAGCAAGCGTCTGGACGCATTAAAAGAAGTGTATCGCCAGCAAAGCGCACTTGCTCAGAAAAAGGAGGTGAAACACCGCATTGTCAGCATCGACCGTCCTTACATCCGTCCCATCGTCAGAGGTAAGGAGAACAAGCGGGTGGAGTTCGGAGCTAAGGTCAACAACATCCAGATTGACGGAATATCATTCATCGAGCACCATTCTTTCGAAGCCTTCAACGAGGGCGTGAGATTACAGGAGTGTATTGAATACCAGCAAGAACTGACCGGAGTCAAAGTGGCCAAAGTCGGAGCAGACACCATCTATGCAAACAACGACAACCGGAGGTACTGCACCGAAAACGGCATAACGACCTGTTTTGTCCGCAAAGGCCCGAAGCCAAAGAATGAGGACGCCGACATAAGCACAGCCCGGCGTATGATCGGGACACTGCGTTCGACCGCCATGGAGGGCAGCTTCGGCAACCAGAAACAGCACTATGGCGTCGGCCGGATAGCGGCACGCAACTCACGCAGCGAGACACTGTTGCTCTTTTTCGGCATCCACATGGCAAACGCCGCAACGCTTGCCGCCCGGCAACTCGCCGCAGAAGAAAAGGAGAAGCTACGCCAAAAGCGACGAGCATGAAAATTCAGGCTATTTCTCAACCTCCGAAGCTCTTCGGAGGCGAATCGTTGTATCCGTTCCGTTAAGAAATGCTCTATTTCATGCGCTGAGAACTGAAAATTTGCCCCCACAATCAAAACGGCACAGCAATAGGACAGACACGATCCATTTTAAGCTTGAATAATCAAGCCATTAACTGAATATCCCTAAATATGGTATGCCGGTCGGTGAGCGCAGGAATCCTGTGGCCCTGCCGGAACCCGACAAAGATGATGAGAAGAAGGGCAAGCCGGAGGAGGACGACAAACGGCAGCACTCTTTTTTCGATTAAGCCCCTCTGACTACGAGGGGCTGCACCGCCGCTATGCCTCGCTCCTGGCAGACTGTCCGGAACTGGAGACGCTTGCCAAACCGGGTGATGATATGCGCCGCAGGCTGTCATCTCTGTTCGAAGGCATGATGCGCTCTCTTTTCAAGGAAGATGCCGCGGAGTTCCGCATTGAACTTGTGGCGGATCCGGCTGTGCAGGAGTTTGTCGGTACACATGCGTCGGCTCTTGACTCCGCCTTTGAAAAAGTCGAGATGTCCGATGCCATGCGCCGGAGGCTCACACGATCCAATTACATCTTCTCCGGCATGAAGGCGTTCCATGAGCTCAACGAGGCTTTCCCCTCACTGCTTGATGAAAATGGCAATCGAAAGACGTTTGAACGGTTTTTGAACGATGTTCAAACGATAGACAAAACCTATAATGCCAACTACCTTCGTGCCGAGTACAACTTTGTCGCGGGGTCTGCGGAAATGGCGGCACGGTGGGAGTCGTTCATGCAGGATGGTGACCGATACTATCTCCAGTACCGCACACAGCGCGATGACAAGGTGCGCCCGGAACACGCCGCTCTCGACCGCGTGACTCTGCCTCCGTCCGACTCATTTTGGGAGGAATTCTACCCGCCTAACGGTTGGAACTGTCGCTGTACGGTGGTGCAAGTCCGCAAATCAAAATGTCCAGCTACCAACCATGATGAAGCGATGCGACTGGGTGACGAGGCTCTGCAACGCGACTCCAAAGGTATCTTCCGCTTCAACGCCGGCAAGGAAGGCAAGTCGGTTCCGGACTACAACCCCTACACCATACGCCGCTGCCGGGACTGCGATGTTGCCAAAGGTAAAGCCAAACTCGCCCGGTTTGTGCCGGATAATGAGGTGTGCCGTGCGTGTCAACTTCTCCATCAGTGTGAACAACTGAGAGGCGAAGTCATCAGCCATGGCAAAGGTTCTATTGAAATAAGCCATCTTGTAGATCGCAACGACAGCGATTTCTCACGGCTTATGCAGGTAGCTGAATTTTTTGCCAAAGATGGAGCGTCAGTTGTACTGTCTCCAAAGATGACTCGTCCGGCAAAATTCGACTATGATTGTGTATATGGCTCATTAAAGGGGACTCCATTCTATGGCAAATGCCCCGACCTTAAGATTGGAGAATTCTGGTACGAGCATGAGGGCTTTACTTCCGACAATCCCAAACGCGCCTTTAACAACATGATGAACCACGGTCTTAAACAGTCTAACCGCATAATCATAGACCGACCGGGGCTCACTGAGCGATACATGAGAAACAGTGTCATTAACCGCCTAAAATTGGGCGCTAACATTGAAGAAGTTTGGATTCGTGAAACCGATGGAATTCTGACCCTTCTGTATAAAAAAACGGACGGCCAGCCATAAGGCCAGCCCCCGTGGACAACGAGTCGGTAGTCATTAGCTACGGAATCGTTGGTGCAAATATAACACTTTATTTTCAAATACAGCTCTTTATGAAGAAGTTTTTTACATTTCTCAAAAAATCCAACCGCTACAAGCATCTTTTAGGCGGTTTCCTCGTGGGTATTTTTGCCTGTAATCCCCTCGGGGCACTCTATTCGGCAACGGTCGCCGGCTCCTGTCTTGAGCTGAAAGACAAACTCCACGGCTGCCCCTGGGACTGGATCGACTGGTTTCTGACCGCCGCCGGAGGGGGTGTGGCCGCCATCTTTTGGCTATTCGTGTAACATTTTCCAAATGGTACGCCGTTTTATGAGTAAATTTGCAGTCCCAAAGGCTGTGTCCCCCAATAGGCCGTGTGGTCTATCGCGGCAACAACAACGCGAATGCGAATGGCGGCGTGTCGTACGCGAATGCGAATAACGATGCTTCGAATACGAACGCGAATGTCGGGTCGCGCCTGGACAACCAATCATCGGCGTACATCACCGGGGACGTGTCCCCATTGAGGTGCCGAGAGGGACAGGCCTCGGCAAAAGCATGGTTACCATGGAAAGCCGGAACATCAAGTGACTGGGTAGGGTTTGGTAGGCGCAAGCTCGAACAACCCGGACCCGGAAGTAGGAAGGCTCAGAGAGCCGTAATTTTCAATTTATCCAAACTCTTTCACAACTATGCGCAGGGAAGGACATATCATCGAGGAGATTGTGGCATACCCCAATATGTCGCAGTCATTCGATCAGGTGCTCCGCGGAACCGTCCGCAAACGGAGTCGCCAGGGCCGGTGGCTTCTCGCCCACCGCGAGGAGGTCATCGCTGAATTGTCCGCAAAAATCGCCGACGGTTCTTATTACATCGCCGGAGGCTACCGTGAGCGCACCATCGTCGAGGGTGGCAAGGAACGACACATTCAGATTCTGACGATGAAAGACCGCATAGCCTGTCACGCGATTATGGCTGTGGTCGACGCGCACATCAAGCGTCGGTTCATCCGCACGACCGGAGCAAGCATCAAGGGGCGCGGCATGCACGACCTGAAGGCGTATATCGAGCGTGACATGAGGGATAATCCGGAGCAGACACGCTACTGCTATAAGTTCGACATCTCTAAGTTTTATGAGAGTGTTGACCAGCGGATGCTGATTGACTGCGTGCGCCGGGTGTTCAAGGATGCCAAACTCATCGCAATCCTCGAGAGGTTCATCTGCATGATGCCGGAAGGAGTGAGCATAGGGCTGCGCTCTTCACAGGGGCTGTGCAATCTGCTGCTGTCGGTCCATCTCGATCATGTGCTGAAGGACAGGCTCGGTGTGAAATACTTCTACCGTTACTGCGATGACGGTGTGGTTCTCGCCGCCACGAAAGAGGAGCTTTGAAAAATCCGCGATGCCGTACACGAATGTGTGGAAGCTATCGGGCATACCATCAAGGCTAACGAGAGGGTGTTCCCCGTGACCGAGGGCATCGACTTCCTGGGATACGTCATCTATCCCGACCACGCGCTGCTGCGCAAGCGCATAAAAGTGAAATTCGCCCGGAAGATGGGCGAGGTCAAAAGCCGCAAGAGACGGCGTGTGCTGACCGCATCGTTCTACGGTATGGCCAAGCACGCCCAATGTAATAATCTATTCATTAAATTAACAGGCAAAGCAATGAAATCTTTTAAGGATTTGAATGTCGCTTACAAGCCCGATGACGGCAAGAAGCGATTCCCCGGTGCCGTAATAAGCATCCGGGAACTGGTAAACCTCCCCATCGAGGTCTACGACTTCGAGATGGGCGTAACAACCTCTCAAGGGCCCGACCGCTGCGTCGTGGCCATCAAGGTCAATGGAGAGCCGAAGAAGTTCTTCACTGACTCTAAGGAGATGAAAAACATTCTCCAACAGATCAAGGAACAGCCCGACGGCTTCCCATTCACAACAATACTGAAATCGGAATCTTTCGGGCAAGGTAAAACAAAGTACATCTTCACCTGACTATGCAAAGAGTCCAAGGCAATCCGCAAGTGGCACTTTTAGAGTGCACCAATCCTGTCCGCAACCGATGGCGCGTCCGCTGGGATGTGACCACCGACGCATACGGCATCACCTCCTATATGGAGCAACAGTTGAACCACCGCCCGACAGTCGATGAGATCAAGGCACTCATCAGCGGTTGGATCAGCGACCGCACGGCCGCCAGAATCCTCACCGGCTTTTCCTATGATGGTGTCCCGGTGTGGCTATCGGTCGAGAACCAGTCCAACTACCAACGCGCCTACACTCAGGCCAGCCTCGGTCTGCCCGGCGCGCTCCCGGTGACTTTCAAGTTCGGCACTGACGATGCGCCGGTATACCGCACTTTCGACACTCTGCCTGAGCTTGAGGCTTTCTACACCGCATATTCGGCACACATCCAAAATGTGCAGCAGGAAGGTTGGAAGGCTAAGGATAATATTGACTTGGGACTCTACAGCGTGGACTGACCTGAGGCAGACCCTTCGGGGGAGGGTATAAAAAAATGCCCCCGGCCTGTTAAATAGTCGTCTCACTTACTCTTTAACACAACCCGCGTAGGGAAGCTCGCCGGGGGCACAATGCCCTCTTCCGAGCTTCCCTACGCGGGTGTTTGAATAAGTGAGACAGTGCAAATTTAGCAATTTTTTCGGATATGACCATATTTGAGATTCTGAAATTCAACCGGGAGCTGCTCAATCGGCTCCGAAATGCCGGCATCAGACTGGAGGATGCCGACTACATAGACCTTTTTGTTGACTTCAACGATATGGTCGGCAGGGGCGACAAGGTGTCATACGCCGTGGCCATACTCGCCGACCGCTACGACATAAGCGAGCGAAAGGTCTACAGCCTGGTGAAGCATTTTCAAAATGACTGCAATCCCGGTGCAGTATGATTTGAACTGAACCCAAAAAGTTGGACAAAACAGAGTCTGAAAAATGTCCGACAAAGTAAAAAGAAAGTATGTCAAGCATGACCATGAAGAACGAGTCATGGCAATAAAGAAGGTGCTTGAAGATGGATGGTCAATACGGGCGGCTGCCAGATTGATTAATGCCAATCACAGGCAGGTGAGTTTCTGGCTTTCCACATATGAAAAGTACGGTAATCTGCGTCCGGCGCGAAAACATGGTTCCTACTCGGCTGATTTTAAGCGAAAGGTAGTTTCTGATATCGTCCGAAATTCGTTAACTTTGCAGCAGGCGGCCCTGAAGTACGGGCTTCCATGCGCTTCAGCCGTTCGCACATGGAAGGAACGATACCATAAATATGGAGATGCCGCTTATATCGTGAAGCCGTCATCTGTACGTAAACCAGACATGTCCGAAAAGAAAAAAGACAGGAATAAAATTGGCAACGTCGCAGAACTCGCCTCTTTAAGAAAGGAAGTGGAGTATCTGCGGGCTGAGAATGCATACCTAAAAAAATTGCAGGCCTTAGTAAGGGAAAGGAATGCCCGACCAACAGGGAAAGGGTGACCGCCATCCGGCTACTAAGGCCAAAGTTCCGGCTTTCGTTTTTACTGAAGGCCGCAGGGATGGCCCGCAGTACGTTCTATTATGGTGCTGCCACATATGGAAAAGACGATAAATATGCGGCTGTGATAAAGCTCATATCGGAGATATACCATCTACACAAGGGACGGTATGGATACCGGCGTATCAGACTTGAACTCAAGCGCAAAGGATACAACTTGAACGGCAAGACGGTTCTCCGTCTCATGGGGGTATGCGGACTAAAGTCAAAGGTCAGGCCCAAAAAGTTCCGCTCATACAAAGGTGATGTCGGGCGTATCGCACCCAATATAATGAGAAGGGACTTCAGTGCGGAGGCTCCTAACCGCAAATGGGTGACAGATATTACCCAGTTTACGTTGTTGGGACAAAGATGCTACCTTTCGACAGTGATGGATCTTTTCAATCAGGAGATAGTCGCATATACAATATCATCATCATGCTCGCTTAAACTTGTCACAACCATGCTGAAGAAAGCTTTTTCCACAGTGAAAGACCTTAAAGGACTGATGTTACATTCGGATCAGGGATGGCATTACCAGCACGCAAATTATCGTAGGATGCTATCCGCAAGGGGTATTTTGCAGAGTATGTCGCGAAAGGGAAATTGCCTTGACAACGCAGTTATGGAGAATTTCTTCGGACATCTCAAGTCAGAATTGCTATATTTGCATGAATTTTGTTCTTGGGAGGACTTCATTCGGGAATTGAAGAGATACATCCTGTATTATAACAATGACCGGATTAAGGTGAGATTCAACGGATTGTCTCCCATGGAATATAAAAATAAATACTATAATGAACTGATATAAATCATGTCCAACTTTTTGGGTTCAGTTCAATCAACGGGAGGTCTGGAGATTTTTCAGCCAAAAGGCAAAAGAATAGCCCTGCTCCGCACGTTTATTATTCCGAGCAAGCAAGGCTTCCTATGTTGATATGACTGCATAGGAACTGGAGCTAAGTTTACGCACCGTTGAAAACGAATGACAGCATATTCTTTGCTTTGGCAAAGCACTAAAGCGATTAGGCACTGTAAACTCACTGAAAATGACTAATTTTGCAATATGGATACAACATATATCGAAACTGAAAGACTGATTTTACGTTCATGGAGAATGACCGACAGGGATGTATTTGCTGAATTGAACAGCAATGATAATGTCATGAGATACTTTCCGACACCATTATCTGTTGAAGAATCAAATGGCTTTGTTGACAGGATCAACTCCGAATTTGAGGAAACAGGTTTCGGATTGTATGCTGTTGAAATTAAGGAGACAGGCGAATTTATCGGTTATGTCGGATTCCATCGCTTTACTTTTGATGTTCCCTTTTCTCCGGGATGGGAAATAGGCTGGCGAATATCAGATAAATTTTGGAATAAAGGATATGCCACGGAATCGGCGATGGCGTGCATAAAGTATGCGCGGGAGAAAAAATTATGCAATAGACTTTATTCTTTTACTGCCGTACCTAACATTCCGTCAGAAAATGTCATGAAGCGCATAGGAATGACTTTTGACGGATTGTTCATGCACCCGGCATTAGCCGAAGGTCACTGGTTGAAAGAACACAAATTGTACTCTTTAGATTTATAATGGCACTGTCCAGTCCCGGAAAGGCGAGTCTGTGATATGCGGCAACGCAGGAAGGCGGCACATCTCAGTCTCGACTCGTGGACTACTGATAAACGGTAAGTGAGAGAGCGGTCGTAAAATACCTTATCAGCAACGGCGATAAGAACACGGATGAACGGCAGAGAGTCTCAGAGGTTGCATCAGCGAAGCCATTGCCAATCCTCGGAGGCGTTGCCGGTTCTCGGTGTTCCGCCGGTGCCATAGACGCGATGCGGTCGGGAGGTGTCAGTGGCTCGACCACCGTCACCTTTTGACGGCATCCAGCCGAAAACCCCGTCATCGGCTTGCCGCTTTCGTAGCGCAGCGGAGAAAGAACACCGCTCCCTCTCTTGCCGCTTTCGCAGTGATTGCTTCTATCCGATCGCTTATGCCAAATTAGCCTTTCAGCAACAGTCGTTACTGTAACCGCTGTTGCTATAGCCGCAGTTGAAAGATTGCATTGTGACTTGAAAACAAATAAGCGATTCGTCGAAACAAAGCATTATTTCAGTAAAGAACACATTTCGCACATTTGGTGAAATAAAATATTTGTCGTAACTTTGCATAAACAACGCAATCATACGACAAACAATGATTCTTAGAGCCACATTTGAAAACATATACTCTTTCAAGGAAGAGACTTCAATCAGTTTCGTTGCCGGAAAGGGAACGGTTCACCCTGCGCATGTCAGCAGGGCGCAGAAACGTGACGATATATCGGCATTGAAAATCGGTGTGATATACGGTGCAAATGCCTCAGGCAAGAGCAATATAATCAAAGCAATTGCCTTGCTCCAGCAGATTGCAACGGGCAGATTTCCTTCCGGAGATTTCGAGCCGTTCAAACTTGTAAAACCGATAAACCCTGTCTCGAAGATTGAAATTGAGTTTAAGACCGGCGGCCGATATTTTGCTTATGGCATGGAGTTCTCTATAAATGGCATCAGGGAGGAATGGCTTTATGAGATTAACAGTCGCAGCGACAAACTGATATTCACACGAAAATCCAATCAGGATGGAAACGAATTTGAGTTCGGCGACATTCATGGCGATTCATCAGTAGCCCAGTTTGTAAAATTCCTTGGCGAAGGCACTCCGGCTAAAAAGAGTTTCCTTTCGGAATACATCGAGCGTAATGGAAAGGGAATGTGCGCTATAAAGACTGCCTATTCATGGTTTGCCTCCGGGCTGCGCATAATATTCCCCAGCACACGGTTTCGCGGCATATCATTCAATGCGGAACAGGATGAGGATTTCCATGAGGCAACACGTCGCCTACTCCAATATTTCAACACAGGCATTGTGGATATTCGGCGTTTCCCTGTCCGGTCAAAAGAGGAAACCAACCTACCCGACCGTATGCTCGACAAAATTATAAGCAGGTCAACTCCGGGACGTACGGCTCTGGTGGCGGCTCCTGAAAGTAACGAGTGCTTCTTCTTTGATTTCAAAGAGGACGGCACATACACCATATACAAGCAGAAGGCGGTACATCGTAATGATGCAGACGACGAAGTCGTTTTTGAAATGGACGAGGAATCCGACGGTTCAATCAGGCTTCTTGATTTCATCCCCATGCTTATCGACTTGGGACAGAGTGAAGTGGACTATATGATTGATGAGCTTGACCGCAGTATGCACCCCTTGTTGTCGCAGAAACTGATAGGGTGCTATCTCCACGAACTTTCATCGGAAAGAGACACCCAGCTTATTATATCCACCCATGAGTGCAATCTTCTCAATCTTGACATGATTCGCTCCGATGAGGTCTGGTTTGTAGAGAAAGACAAGGACGGAGCATCCCGCCTTGTGTCTCTTGCAGAGTATAAGCCCCGCGAGAATGTGCAGAAAGGATATTTGCAGGGCAGATACAGCGCAATCCCATTCTTCGCACCGATTGAAACCCTAAATTGGCAGAAACATGAGAAAGCGTAAGGATTTTGTACGTCTCGAAGGTGTGCGTTCCGCACGCCTTGTCGTGATTGCCAGCGAGGGTCGCTGCACAGAGTCGATATATTTTTCGGCTGTGAAAGACCGGCTCCGTGCTCCGAATGTTCATGTCGAGATATTGGCCCGAGATTCCAATGAGTCATCGCCAGAGAGCGTTCACGCCCAGATAGCCGACTTCATGCGACAATATAACATAGAGGATGATGATGAACTATGGCTTGTCATAGATCGTGACCGCTGGCATGAGCGTATGCTCTCGCAGGTGGCCCAGCTATGTGCGCAGAATCCACATCTGAATTTCTGCATGAGCAATCCCTGCTTTGAGTTGTGGCTACTGCTACACCTTGAAGATATAAGGGAGTACGACGAAGTGACTTCAAATGAACTTGCCCTGAACAGGAAGAATAAAGCCGGGGTGACTTGGTTGAAGAAACGTATGCGAGACCTGCTGGGTTCCTATTCTGAATCGAGCTATGACGCAGTACGCCTTCTGCCACACGCGCCGAAAGCAATGTCCATAGCACGCGAGCTTGATGAAAATCCTGCCGACAGGTGGCCTCAAAACGTTGGCTCGCGTGTTTACCTACTCATGGAAAGCATTATAGGAAATAATCTGAAATAGACCGTGGGACATTATTGCTGGAAGTGCGGTCAGTATCTCTCCAATGAGAAATTCTCGGGCAAAGGTCACGCTCGCCATATATGCAAGAAGTGTATGGCGGAGGAACGTGCCCACCGCCGTCAGATACTTAAAGAAAAGCGGGAGCGTGGCGAAATTCCCGAACTGAAATTGAAGCCGGTGTCTCCTGAGATCATTGACTATGTTGAAAATGAGATTATCCCCCGCTATGCCGCCTTCGACAAGGCGCATCAGGAGAGCCATGTCCGCATGGTAATTGAACAGAGCATAAAACTCGCCGAACATAGTCCGGCGATGAATTCCGATATGGTCTATATCATAGCAGCATTTCATGACCTCGGTCTTGTCAACGGCAGAGAAAACCATCACAAGGAATCCCGCACGATACTCGAAGCAGACGAGTTTGTAAAGTCGCACTTCACCCGCAAGCAGATTGTGACTATGGGTCGTGCCGTGGAGGATCACCGTGCATCCAATCAGAAGAAACCTCGCAACGGTTACGGAATGATAGTTGCGGAGGCAGACCGCTTCATCGAGGCAGACACGATAATACGAAGAACCATCCAATACGGTCTGGCAAACTATCCACAACTTGACAGAGCCGGACACTATCAACGGACAATCGAGCACCTCAACGAGAAGTATGGTCCGAATGGTTATCTGAAAATCTGGATACCGTGGAGCGACAACGCCAAGAACCTGAAGAAACTTCATGTGCTGCTCGCCGACAAGAAGAAACTTGAAGAGATTTTCAACCGCATTTTCGAAGAGGAAGACGAGTAGAGACAGGCCTCCCCGGAGGTCTGTTTTCATACCCGGTTTCACCATCCAATACACTTGCCTGACCCGGTTGAATCATTCAGTGACCGACATCCTCAGACGCATCTTCTTCACTTTCCATCGTAGAAAGTAACAGGCGCACACGGATGATAGCTAAACACCTAATATTCAATGTCATTATTGTAGCTATGGCATTTCGGTCAAGACTTCTGTCAGGCTTACTTTCGGCGGTACAAATTCGGTGGCTGAAAAATTTACTGAAGAATCCAAATTATTACTGTCCGCTAAACCATAAAAAGTCGAGTCCAACTTCTTGAAATATAGAAGTTGGGCTAACTTTTTGTATAGGACAAGCCCCCTTATCAGTTTTCAGTTTCTTCCGGCGGCGATTCAGATGCATCGGCGAGCATTATTTTCAGGTCTGCGTCGGGTTGATTGAGGAACTTTTCGAGATTTAGGTAATACATCAGCACGATTCGTACCATTGTCGCCAGTCCCGAGAAGCTCCAGCGTCTTGTCAGTTTGTTTTGCAGGACCGAAAGCAGCAGATTGGCTATAAGTGTGACCCATACCTGGATCTTGATGGCGTTTGCGCTTTCGCCGTAGAAGTATCTCAGGGGAAAGTTCTGTTTTATCTGTTTGAAAAGTGACTCGATCTGCCACCGACGGCGGTATATCGCCACAATTGTCTCCAAGGGCATGTCAAAATCGTTGGTAAGCAGAGAGATGAGTTTTGGCTTCTTGCCTTTCTTGATGTCTACGTATGTTATTATTCTGGCAATGTGGTTGATGCCGTCTTTACGGAACACTACAATCTGCTCACGATACTCCATCAGACCCTTTGAATTCTGATGCATACAGTCGACAAGAATCTCATAACAGAGGTTTTTCTTCATTTTTGTGACATAGATGACGCCACGGTCTGTAAGTTCCTCGAATTTGGCGTAGTTGATATATGCACGGTCAAGAGCGAGTATCTCGTCGTGGCTGTAATGGCTTGGGGCGAGCATGAAAGAGTCGTTAGTGGCCGCCGAGGTAAACCGGACATCGCATGGAACGCCTTCGTTGGCATGGATGACCGAGTGCACTTTGAGGCCACCTTTCTTCTTTCCTGTCTTGGGATGCCGGCCAACACCCTTGAAAATGGCATTGGAAAAAAGCGAAATGGTCGTGGAATCAATGATGCGAAGCTGTTTTATCCATTCTTCCGTGCCATTGCGTCGGCTGTCCGATGAAAGGATTCCTTTATTGACATCATACAGATAGCGGTATACCTCTTCAAAGAAGCTCTCCGGGCGTCTGGCATTTGCGTCAGACAGAGTGCTGCGCCTGGGAACAGTTTTAATTCCGACATGATGCAGTTTACGTACCTCCGCCGTCATGGCGGTCTCTATCTCACGCAATGAGTCGAACCGCTGTATCACGGCATAGAGCATCGTCAACAGGTGAGTGAAGCCGTCAAAACTCTTTATATACTTCTCTCCGCCGTGTTTTCGGCTGATTTCAACAATTTTTTCGCGGTCGAGCGATTTTATCAACTGCCCATATATCGGCTGTCCGAAGAAATTACTACTTTTGCTCATGGTTATTCATGGTTTGTTTGACGACACCAAAAATAACTAATTAGGGCTGACTCCTGCAAATGGTAATCGACTTTTGTCGCTTGCCTTAGCAAGAATCAGCCCTAATTTTTCAATCGCTCAAAAAAAGTTTAGCGGACAGTAATAAATCCAAATAGAAACGCACAGTTTTTATGTTGCAGTTCGCTGAATAAAGGTATTTCTCTCTCCTCGGAGGGGGATGCCTAAGCGGCGGGGGCGGGCGAGTCCGCCCCCAAGAGCGAACTCAGACAAAAGGATATGTTGTAGAGGTAAACAGCAATACAAAAAAAGGAGACCGAAGTCTCCCTAAGATTAAGTAATTTTGTATTGCTAATTATGAAACACTTAACCTCGGAACAAAGGTACGAAATTTACCTTGGAAGAAAAAGGGGCTGGAGCAGAAGCCGCATTTCAAGAGAGATCGGCGTTAGCACCTCTACAGTGAGCAGGGAGCTGACACGCAATGTCAACTCCAATGGCGAGTATGTCTGGTTTAATGCCCAGGCTAAATCAGAGGCACGCAAACATGGACTTCAGGGCAACCACCGTAAGTCACCTGAACTCTGGTGGCGTATAGAGCAGTTGATTATAGACGAAGACTGGTCGCCGGCCCAGATTGCCGGTGTTCTACGCAAGGAAGGCATCCATATCGTAAAGCAGACCATATATAATCATGTTCATGCCGATAGATCCGGAAAACTGGCCGCGCATATGCCTCACAGGCTGAAATACACCCGGAGAACCAAGGCCTTACACCCCACAAAGGCGACCAACATTGCCAACAGGACAAGCATACATGAACGTCCCAAAGAGGCCGACGGCACGCGTTTCGGCGATTGGGAGATGGACACCATTGTCGATTCGTTCGGACATGTCATATTAACCCTGACCGAACGATCCACCAATTTTATTCTTATGCAGAAACTTCATCATGGACGCAAAGCCATGCCCACGGCACAGACTGTGGCAAGGCTTCTTTATCCCTACCGTGACTCCTTGAGGACAATCACCACTGATAATGGATGCGAGTTCGCTGCACATCTTGAGATAACGCGTCTGCTCAGTATGAAAAATCGCGAAAAAGTTATCGTGTACTTCGCTGATTCATACTGCTCATGGCAAAAAGGCGCCATTGAGAATGCAAACAAACTCATAAGAAAGTATATCCCTAAAAAATCCAATTTCGATGACTTCTCCGATAAACGAATAATGGAGATACAGAAGAAATTAAACCGTCGTCCTCGCGAGAAAATCAACTTTGACTCTCCAAAACAGCGCTTTTTCGCAAATGTCGGTTAACTTTGCATTTGCTGTTGGACTCTACAGCTGAAAAATTTACAGTTACTTGAAATTCTTTTCTCGTATTTTAACACTCTATGTCGTGGAAAATCATTAACTTTGCACTTGTGCAAAATGTACGAAAGAGAGGTCTGTTTCCTTAGATGAAGTCAGCTGGGAAGCCCCAAATCATCAAAAATCAGAAGTGAGACCGACCCTTGTATAATAAAAGCTCAAGTAGCACGCTATCAATACTATAAGGATAGTGCATCGGCAGATGTCTGATGAAAGACGTGACCATCGGCTTGTGCAACGACTTCCGCACCTATATTCTCAAAATCCGGGTAAAACAGACGGGTAATATTATACCGCAACTCTGCCGCCGGATACCGGTCGACGTTCCGCGCCATTCTGAAACTAGCGTATAAAGAAGGCTGGCTTCGGGAAAATATCAATGACTATCTCGACCGCATTGACTGGGAGGAACCAAAAATCAACTATCTCGAAATCGAGAAGATAAAACGTCTCGCAGCCACACCATGCAAGGTAGATGTGCTAAAACGGGAATCATTTTCGCCTGCATGACCGGACATCGTATCAACGATATTCTCCAGCTCGATTGGGAGTATATTGAGTTGTCACCCAATGGCGGCTACCGTATATGTATCCGCACCCAGAAGACCAAGACACAGACAACCCTGCCATTGAGCGATGAAGCCTTGTCATACTATGACGAACAAGGTCGGGACATGGCATTCAAAGGACTGAGCCGAGCAAATACTCGCGAACCATTCAAGAAATGGCCCAAAGATGCCGGTATCAAGGAGAAAATCACCTTCCACCGCCTCCGTCATACATACGCCACACTCCTGATTACAAACGGCACTGACATCTACACCGTCAGCAAGATGCTAACGCATAAAAACATGGCCACAACTCAAATTTACACTAATATCTAAAGTTGTACAATAGCTATTGATGTATGAAATTAAATAAATTAGCTCATTGAATTCATTGGAGAAATTACTTAGTATCCTTATGTTCACTTTTGGTAAGATTGCAAAAAAAATGAAAGTCATTGAAGTCATTTCCTAAAGTCATTCTGACCTCAATCTATATGTTTATCAGCACAATCGATTGCCTTGTCAAAAATTCTTGCTATCTTTGTAATTAGGAATAGTAACGCCAATCTGAAAATGACCAAGTAATTATTACAAAGGAATACGGCGAAAGCCGACAACCTTGGAAACTTTTTCATAGTCGCACAGGCTTTGGTCGGCCTTCAGATGCTATGAGAAAGTTTCCTTTATGTTATATGAGAGATAAAATCGCACAATACCTTAAATATGACCCGCGAAACAAACTTATCTTTGCTCCGAGTCTTGACCAGTACCTACGCTCGGTAGATGTTGGTTTTGAACTTGCGAAAAGTATTGAAGGCGATTTATCCTCCCCACATCTACCGATGATTGCTGAAGATTATCTGAACGCAATTCTTCGCCGGTCTATCAAAGAAGACCCGATTATCGGAGATTATATAGCCCTTGAAAACTGGGGGATTTTGTTTGAACCTGCGCTAAAGTTAAATCTCGTTTCGATTTTTGACTCCCATTCCAAATCGAACACTCTGATTTTAGTAAACTGCGGTCAGGCTGATTACGAGAACTTTCATCTCGTCAACAAGCATTTCAACACAACATTTCCCATTGGAAATCTCCACCCATATATACTCCAGTAAAATCTACCGAACATGAAATACAGCGAATTACTCCATTTTGAGCCGATAACTGAGGTCGTTAAATTCGACCGACTGAATGATGTCTCTTACCAAGAGTCGTTGGTAAGAACCTTCGTTTTTTCAAAGGAATACGAAGATACCATAATTCCGTTTATCTGCTCAAATCTTGATTATACAACCACAGCTGATACATTCGGACTCCAGATTGTCGGCAACTACGGTACCGGTAAATCTCACCTCATGTCGCTTTTCACGCTCATTGCCGAGAATCCGGATTACCTTTCTCTTGTGAGCAATGATAAAACGCGTGAAAATCTCGCTAAGATTGCCGGAAAATACAACGTGCTTCGATTCGAGCTTGGCAACAGTCAAGAGCTTTGGTCGATTGTATGTTACCAAATCGACAAATACCTTCGCTCGGTCGGCATTGATTACTCAATCTCCAATGCTTGCCCGCTCGAACCTTACGCAGTTCAGTTGTCGCGCATGATGGCACACTACGAGGCTAAGTTCCCTGACAAGGGCTTCCTTCTCGTAATTGATGAGATGCTTTCATACCTCAAAGGCAGAAGCGCATCCGACAAACTTAACCGTGACCTTGCGGTGCTTCAAGCCCTCGGCCAAGTTTCCGACCACTCTAAGTTCCGTATCGTGTTCGGTGTTCAGGAGGTTATTTATAACTCACCGGAATTTCAGTTTGCGGGTGATATGCTTAATAAGGTCAACGACCGCTATAAGCAAATCACCATTACCAAGCAAGAGGTTAAGTTTGTTACCCAGGGCTGGCGCATGAGATTTAACTCAAATTCAGTCAAAAATTCACCTGATTATGTGAAATAAACTTTCAGATATTGCATATATTGCTGAAGATGGATATATTAGAGGTATGCAAATAGAAATTTTCAGCAAAGTAAAAGACCCGCGCGACTTGGGCAAGGTTAAACATGAGCTCGAGGATGTGCTCCGAATGGCACTCATCGGCGTGTTGTGTGATTGTGAGGACTGTGACGACATATCGGATATGGTTACAGACCGAGAGGAAGAATTCAAGGCCGCCGGATTGCTGAAGCTTGGCAACGGTGTCCCGTGTGGTGACACGATACTTCGTGTTGTAGAGTCTGTCAATCCCGCTCAGCTCCGGGCAAGTCTTGATTGCTGCCGAGGCCACATAATCGAATCCCTGTGCGGCAATCAGGTCATCATTGACGGTAAGAAACTGCGGGGTGAAAATCCCAGGAGTCCCGGATGCCACGGACTGTATATCCTCAATGCGTGGGTATCTGAAACAGAAATCTGCGTTGCCGAAAAGCCGGTGGATGGCAAGACCAACGAACTTACGGTTCTGCCGTCCGTATTGTCCTCTTTATGGCTTACAGGGGCATTGGTTTCAGTCGACGCAATGGGGACCCACCGTAATATCGCAGAACAGATCATGCTCCAGGGCGGCGACTATCTGATGGCGCTTAAAGACAATCAGCCGATACTCAAGGGCTTGACGGAAAGTATCTTTAGTAGCACTACTCCAATATCGGTATACACAACCGAGGAAAAGGGGCACGGAAGAGTTGAGAAGAGAACCTGTTCAATTATGGATACGACACTTTTGGAACAGGAGGGAATGTACGAGAAGTGGCCCGGTCTTAAACGTATCATAAAGATGGAGCGTGAGCGTACTGAGAACGGTGCCCGCTCGCGTGAAACAATCTACTATCTCAGCAGCGTGGAGAAAGATGAGGCTTCTTACTATGCGATGCGTATTCGTGCGCACTGGGGTATCGAGAACAAACTGCACTGGCATCTCGACGTGACGTTTCGGGAAGATATGTGCCGCGTACGCGCCAAGAATGGCGCTGTCAATTTTTCAGCGATGCGCAAGTATGCATTGGAAATGCTTAAAAAGCAGAACGATAAACTCAGCCTTAAACGAAGACGCAAAAAATGTATGTGGAGCACTGAATATCTGTACAAAGTCTTTAAGGATAGTTAAATCTCATGCGTCAGCCCTGTTTGTTACCGAACAGCGCTTGCTCCGCAAGACTGACGAGCAGAAAGCATGGATAAGGAACCACCTCTCGCAGTTCACCCAATTCTTCAACGATTTGCATGCAAACATCGAAGAATACGTTGACCTGTTTCCCGTTCACCCTGCCTTCTTCGATAACTTCCAGTTGGTACAGGTAAAGAACGGACAACGAGAAATTCTCAAAACGCTATCGTCGAAATTCGAAAGTCTTAAAAGCGAGGACGTACCAAGCACTTGTCCCGGTCTTATTTCATACGATAGCTATTGGATAGACCTTACCGCACCTAAGATGCAGACCGATCCGGACGTGCATCGCATCAACGAGATTATGGCTATCGTATCCCAAAAGATTGATGACAACTTTGTGGGAGTACAAGCCAAGAAGAACCATCTTGCACATCGCATCGCCAATGCTTGTGCCGTTAAGATTCTTCAATCCTCGCTCAGTGCCACTAATGGTGTCACTGCCGAAACTCTCGTCGATGATTTGTGCTGGACCGATTCAACTTGCTTCGACCGCGAAATTCTCCAGGACGTAATCGATAATACAGCAAATAAGATTGTCTCAGCCACTGTCGGACAATACTTTGAGAAGAACGAATTTAATCAGGAGTATCATCTGCGCATCGTAGGAGGCATCAACTATGAGCAGAAGATTAAAGATTATGCTTCGCAAATGACTCCGGAGGTCAAAGACCAATTCTTCTTCAACTTCCTAGTTGAGTTTCTTCCAATAGAGATTGATCAATACCGACTCGGTTTCCCCATCTGGGCACATCGCATCGACTGGATTTCTCACAAGACGATGATTGACGGCTACATCTTCATGGGTAACCCCAACGAGCGTAGCACCACCCATCCGCAGCAGCACTTCTACATCTACTTCATGCCTGTCTTTACCGAGTCGGCAAAGACTCGCGGCAATGAAGAAGATAGCGTGTACTTCGTTTTCGACAATATCAGTCAGGAAATGAAAGACTACATCGCTCTATATGCCGCCGCCGAATCCTTGAAGGCTTCGGTAGACAGCTCGCAGAAGCGCTTCTACGAGAGCTACATCAACCAGTATAAGAACAAGCTCAAGCAGTTATTCAATACTGAGTTCAAAGAGAACATGGAGGTCTATTATCGCGACGAAAAGCAGACGCTCTCGCCCGAACTTCTTAACGGCCCGTCAAAAGAAATGGTCGTCAGCAAAATCACTTCATTCTTGCTCGAAGACCATTTCAACACCGCCCGTCCCAACTATCCGAAGTTTACTGCTCTGCGTCAGCCTCTGACTTTCGGACCTCAAGGCAACTTCGATACTCATATCAAACAGGCCAAGCAGAAAATTGCCAATCCCAATCAGTCCATTTCTAATGGCGAGGCCATTCTTCACGGCCTTGGATTGCTCCATGAGGGTCGCCTTTCCATCGACCACTCAATATATGCCAGGACCATCAAAGACTTGTTGGAGCAGAAAGGCCCCAATCAAGTTATAAACCGCGACGAAATCCTCGAATGCTTTTGGGAGGCTACACACTCTTATCGCTCCAAGGACTATCAAATCGAAGCCGATTTTGAGTATCTCGTCCTCGCCGCGATGGTAGCTCTCGGGTACATCGAGATTGATGTTTCCGGCAAGATTATCAATGCTGCCAACATCGGCGAAATCGTCAACTGCACCAAGGAGGACTACTATTGTTTCAACTGCGTTCGTCGGCCACGCGGTGTAGATCACGCTGCCATGCGTGAGCTTTCGCTCGGCATTTCGGGCGTTGACCTTTCCGCTCAAATTCCCGACATTGAATCGGGAGCCTTGTCTCGCTTGCTTAGCGACGCCAGACAGGTTGCCGAGAAGTGCGCTCGTGCCTTACACGATATTTCAGATGGCATCCAGTTCCAAGGCATTGAATTGATTTCTCAATCAGCCGCCATCACTCTGCGCACACATCTCGACCGCATGAAAGGCATCGCCGACCGCGTGGCGTCGTTCAACACCGTTCCGAAGTTGAAAAACTTCCCATTCAATGCCGACCAGATACGTGAAACCTTCTCGCATCTGGTCGACCTTGATGTTATCAAAAATGCACAAGCTATCGTCAACGAGTTCTCACCAATAATATCTTATCTGAAGCAAGCTCGTCAGTACATATATGACAATGCCTTTGTTGCAGAGATTGATGCCGCAATCCGTGAATTTGAAGGTCTTTCTCCCGATGAGACTTCAAAGATTGCTGCTTCGCGTCAGCGCATGACGGCTCTGAAAGAGCGTTACGCTGATTGGTACATTCAGGAGTACAAAAAGAACCACATTACCAACATTCAGGAAGCCGATCGTCAGCGACTTCTCAACTCGCAAAAACTGGCCGCTCTCAAACTGGCGACTCAATCAAACTATGTTGCCATTGAGCCCAAGCTCGCGCCGTGGCTCGTTGACATCAAAATGTTGCGTCCGGCTGAAACCATCACCAAGACGTTGATGATGGCTACACCCTATAAGGACTTCAATCCGCGTGAGTTCAAAGATAAGACGCTTCCAAATCTCGATGATTTGAAAACTCAGCTCGACGATATATTCAACTTCGCCGATGCTCAATATCATCTCATCCTCACAGACGCAAATCTCATGAAGAATGTAGATGCGCTGAATGCCAGTCAAGTACAATTCCTTAAGGAATTCAAGGTCAAGCAAATCACTGAGCAAAATTTCCCTTTGGTAATACAGATTATCCAGAAGCTCACCCATGGTATAAACCGCATTTCGATAAAACGAGATGAACTGTTCACACTCTTCAACCGGCCACTGACTCCCGATGAGATTATTGAAGAATTTAAGAATCTGGTCAACGGCAAACTTGCCGGCATTGACCGATCAAACGCTCGCATATCATTAGACTAATGGCTAAGAAACATAATTCATACCCGGTCGAACCTACTCTCGACATGGGCTTTGACGAAATGGATGCCGCTTCCCAACAGGAAAACGGCCCCGTCACAGTCCTTGGCATGACGTTCTCCAACGATGAAGAACGTCGCGCCTATTTCCGGGAGCAACTTCGCGCCAAGCTCCCCGAACTTCGCAGTATAGAGGGCTTCCCAATTGGTTCTGACGATGATATCGTCAACCTGTCAGACCCTCCTTACTATACCGCTTGCCCCAATCCTTGGCTTAACGATTTCATTGCCGAGTGGGAGCAAGAAAAGCTCCATCTCGAAGCCGAGGGCAAACGGCATCCCAATGTCGTTGTCAACGAGCCGTATGCTGCCGACAATAACGATATTAAAAACGATTCGGTTTATCGTTCTTTATTTTAACGTGAGTTCGATGAAAATAATCAAAATAGAGTCAGCTGATTATCATACACGCGTTCTAAGTTTATCCTCGGTTTCTTTGGAAACAGGCAATAAGCCGCTATCCCACCAATGAGATTAACGATGAAATTCGGAAATGAACGGTGTCGCGAGTGTTCTATCTGAGCGATGTTTTTGAGTTGGTCGTTTACAGTTTCGATAATAGCCCGTTTTCTCAGAAGTATTCTGTCATACATTGATCTCAGACCGCCTTTCATGTTGTTTTTCAGTTTTGTGATCAATTGGATTCCGTCAATGAACAGCTTGCAGAACAGGTCTTTGCCGATATAACCTTTGTCACCGACCATCTTGCCGTATATGAACTCGACAAACGACTTCACTTTCAGAGGTTCCCGGTCATCAACATCTCCCGGAGTGATCATGAAGTTGAGAATCTCGCCCTTGTCGTTGCATATCAGATGTAGCTTGAATCCGTAGAACCAACCTAACGAACACTTCCCACGTTGCGCTATTCCTTTGAACACCTTGTGCATGTGTATCCGTTGGTTGCGACACACACGTAGCAGTGTGCTGTCGACAAAACTAATACCGGTACATTTTCCCAGCAGACATTTCTTTACGAATATCACGAACTGAACGACCACTGATTTCTCCAGCTCCGTGAATCTGTTGTATGAGACTGTTTCGGGGAACAGATGCCTGTATCGCTGACATATCTCGTTCAGATAAAAGTGTTTGAGACATTTATGGTTGGAACTGTGGAACATGATCATGATAACAATGACCTCCGCCTGCGACAGACGGCAATCTCGATGATATTCCCGCTTCCTGTCCGTACGAATCTTCGAAAGACCTCTGCGACGGAGCATCGCATTAAAAACTTTGCAGAATTCATCTGCAATCACGAATATTTCAGTAATTTTGTCTTCGGTGAGCATAGCGATAAGAGTATTTGTTTGAAATTGAGTCCTTTAAATTTAATACTTTTATCGCTAATCACCAATTTCTCATCTAATTAATTTTCGTCGAACTCACGTTATTTTACCATACAAAGGTCCCCCAATCAATCATCATCCGATATCTGCTGCATTATACACAGCCTGGAGACGTAGTTTTTGATGGATTTGCTGGATCTGGGATGACTGGCCTTGCTTGTCAATCATGTAAAGGTGATAATGCTGAGGTCATAGAAAGGGGCGGCTCGTTAAATAGTAATTGGGGACTAAGGCATGGTATATGTGTTGATTTATCTCCATTCGCATGTTCTCTTGCATATAATATAAACACTCCTTCATCTCTTAAACTTGTTAAGAATGAAGCTACACGAATTTTAAATGAAATGATTGATGAATTCGGTTGGTTATACAAGACCAAACATTCATCAAATCAATATGGTACTATTAATTGTGTAGTATATTCAGACATTATCTTATGTCCAAATTGTGGTGCAGAATTAAATCTGTGGGAGGGTGTTGTTGATAAAAAAGAGAAAGTGCTACGGGATTATTTTGATTGTCCCCATTGTGGATTTCAAAATACCCTAAAGAAAAATGATTTAGCTTTTGAGTCAAAGTATGATGCCTCAATTGGAGCATCTAATAGATTTAAGAAGATTGTTCCTGTGACTATTACTTATACTTTTGACGGCAAACGCCATGAAAAGACACCTGATGAAGACGATTTATTTCTCCTCCAAAGAATCGAGAATTATGAAATCCCATTTTGGTTCCCTACAAATAGGTTGCCCGAAGGGTCAGAAACAAGGCGAAATGATAAATATGGTATAACTCATGTTCACCATTTTTATTCAAAAAGGAATTTAATAGCCTTATCCGCCTTTCTATACAAAATTTCCAACTCACCTATATCAGGCCAGTTAAGATACCTATTTACAGGTATGATAATGCGCTCAGCTTTGGTAAATAAGGTGCACTTTACCAAATACCTGAATGGAGGAACTGATTGGGACGCAGGTTATCTGAAAGGAACACTTTATGTACCTCCTTTCATGGTTGAATCGTCGGTACTTGCTCAAATTACAAATAAGTTCACTCGTTACATTAAAGCAATTCCGTATCTACCTAAAACTTTCGATACGGCTATATCAAATGGTTCGTCATTGGATACTCGAATTGCTGATAATTCTATTGACTATATTTTTACAGATCCTCCCTTTGGGGCAAATATCAATTATTCTGAATTAAATTTTATCATGGAATCTTGGCTTGGTGTTGTTACGCAAAATCGGACAGAAGCTATACAAGATACATCTAAAAGTCTTAGTGACTATGGTAGTTTAATGTCAGAATGTTTCTCCGAGTTTTTCCGCATCCTAAAGCCCGGCAAATGGATGACGGTTGAATTTAGCAATACATCAGCTTCTGTTTGGAGAACAATTCAAAATTCGTTAATCAATGCAGGGTTTGTTGTTGCAAATGTTTCAGCATTAAACAAGGGGCAGGGAGGTATGAGAGCTGTAACTACAAAAACAGCCGTTAATCAAGACCTCGCTATTTCTTGCTTTAAACCGACTGAGCAGTTGCTTTATAAATTCGAGAACGGCGCTCCCGAAACCAATGTGTGGGACTTCATCGACGAATTGCTTTCACGCCTGCCTGTTCATCTGGAGCATAGCAACAAGACAACGGCAGTCGTTGAGCGTAGTCCCAAAATCCTATATGACCGTCTTATTTCCTTTTACGTTCAGCACGGCTTCCCTGTGCCGTTGAACGCGCAAGAGTTCCAAGCCGGTCTGCGTGAGCGTTATGCCGAGCGCGACGGTATGTATTTCACACCATCACAAGCCGCCAAGTATGACGAACTGCGTAAGCACACCGATGGCTTCCAAGCATCGCTTTTCTTAGTAGATAGCGAACAGGGCGGTATTGCATGGCTCAACAATGAGTTGAGCACGCCGCACACATATCAGGACTTGCAACCCAAATGGATGCAAGCCATCAACGGTGTTCGCAAAGGTGACATTTTGCCGGAACTGATGCAGATTCTTGAAGAAAACTTCATCAAGGAATCTGACGGCAAATGGCGTAAGCCCAACCTCCGGGATGATATTGACCTCGCCGCACTTCGCCATAAGGCTCTGATGCGTGAGTTTAAGGTGTATGTAGAAGTCGCTCAGAAACCTCGTGGTAAAATCAAGGAAGCTCGCCTCGAGGCTTTGCGAGCAGGCTTCAAACAGTGCTATCAAGACAAAGATTTTGGCACTATCATCGCTGTCGGCAACCGTATTCCACAAAATCTTCTTACCGAAGACGAGCAGCTTCTTCAGTTCTACGAAATCGCTTCATCGCGCGTATAATTTATGTCGGAACTTATCAACGAAATATTAGACTCTATAAGTCGAGGCTTTCATCCGCTTACCATCGTCAGTAATCCTGACGGATTCTTGGCACACGAAGATGTGATCCAAGAACTAAAGCGTGAAAGCCCGACTGATGTCGTTGTGGGTTCTGACATTCAGCTCCGTGTTCACTACGAGCTTAATCTTCGCAGAAACCCTGAAAAATCGGCTATATATATTTTGAGTACCGGTGATATGCTTCCCGACATCAGTACGAAAGCAAACAATGTTCGCTTTAAGATAGCCGAACTTTTCCCGAATTTCGTTGATAAGGAGACTATCTCGCGACAGTCGCTTGATATTCTCTCAAAATTATACAACAAGCATATACAAGGAATCGTCACCGCTCAACGGCTTAAAGACCTGATTGCTGACTTGACTTCTTCGTGCGTTGCGGAGCCAGTCAAGGACTTTGGCGAAGCAATTGTCAATCTTAAAAATATTGATAACCCGGACTGGTCGGATGTCGCCACAATTCGCAGAATCAGCGAATTGTTTATCAAGGTAGTTGATAATGACCGCTACGACGAGATAGCCGAAACCATCGATAACCTCAATTTCGAGTTCCAACATTATCTCGATAATACTTACTGGAACTCAATTAACGCTAATCCATACTTAAAGCCTCGATGCGTCAACGGTATTGTGTCGCATATCCGCGACAACTATCAGCCGGGGCAAAAAGTGGCTCTCGTGGTTGTTGACGGCATGGCCTTTTGGCAATATGGAGTACTTCGCACTGCGCTCGAGGATCTTCATATTTCCCCTACCGAAGAAGATTGGACTTACTCGTGGATTCCGTCAATCACTTGTCTGTCACGTCAAGCAATCTTCGCCGGCAAGCATCCAACCATCGACTATACTCAATCTCCTAACAATGAGCGATTGGCATGGCAGTCTCATTGGCAGACCGGTTTCCCGCAGTATTTCTACGACAACGGTGATGAACCTCTGCACATCAGTAATGACTGCAAACGTCTCGCTCTCGTCACCGTTGCACTCGACGAGAAGATGCACAGTTCAACATCTTACGTTGAACTGCTCGCATTGACAAAGATTTGGGCCAAATCATTTGCCACGCGTTTTGTGCAGTTGAAGGAGGCCGGGTTCGATATAATCCTTACTACCGACCACGGCAATGTGCTTGCCAAAGGTTGGCGTCCATTCACTCCGACCGAAAAAGCGCATCTTTATGGCAAAGCGAGCCGAGGCCATCGCCATGCCATCTTCATGCAGAAAGATGCGAGCGACCAGTTTGTTTCTGACCTTGGCTATTCCATCCAATATCTTCACAAACAATCATGGTTCGCCATTCGCGACAATCATAGCTTCGCGTCAACCGGCAAAGTAGAAATCACTCATGGAGGCTCACACCTCTTTGAGTGTATGATTCCATTCATCAAATTTTAGATATGTCAGATAAAATCACCATAGGACTACGTCAACGAATACCGATGTCATTACTCGAAATGGCTCTGACTGCGGTTTTGTCGGGGGATTATTCGAGAGAATACTTCGCCGAACTCGCTGCAACCGAGTATAATGGACAAAACCGCATAGCCAAGACAGTAACGGCAATCTCGCAGTTGACCGACCAAAATCCGTTGATTGACCTCTTGCGTGAAAATAAAGACGAAGTGCTTCTCGCACTCCGTAATCGAGCTGACCGTACATTGATTCTTTCATCGCTCATCATAGCCAAATTTGAATTTGCCTATGATATTTTCACGCTCCTTGGCAAATATTTCCATGTGCAAGACCAGGTTGTTACCGCGCTCATCACTCAGAAGATGTCGCAGAAGTATGGTTCCAACCGCTCATTACCAAATGCTATGAACTGCGCTCTGCCTATGTTCATCGAAGCAGGCATACTTCATCGGCCAAAAATCGGCTTCTTTGAAATCCGCAAAGTCGCTCCCGGCACTGCTATCGCTCGCCGCGCTTTCGACGAAGCCTTCTTCCATTGGAACCCCAATCTCTCCCGAGAACTCCCCTACCCCTCACACCCTTTCTACAAATACCTCGAAGAAGCTTAATGTCCGAAACATCAACTATAGACATAGATTTACTTGTTCGTCCCAGACTGATTGACTATCATAAGATAATTCATAAATTTGCGTTATGAGTATATACGTCCAAGCATTGATGCCTTTTGATTTCGATAGATTAAGCGACAAAGCTGCGGCTATCGAAACGATTACAAGCATTAAAAAAAGATTAGTGGAACATTTCCACCTTAAACAAGGATTTAAACTGGAAATTGAGGATTACGAAGGGACTGAATGGCCCGATTCGCCGAACGAATACCGAATAGATACTCCCTTTCATGATTTTGAAATCATAATCGGAAATGGATATATGACCCTTGATAGTACTTGGAGATATTCTCAATATTTTTATATTAGTAACAATCAGACATGGCTTCGTGATAAGTTTTTTGACTTTATCACAGCTCTTGGATATAAGGATGCCATAATTGCGAATGAATATCATGGTTGGAATCATGCTTATGGAGATAATAACCTCGATATGTGCGATTACTCATTTACCTTTGCTGATTGGAAAAAGGAATTTCCAATAGTCTCCAAGATAGATTTTTCATGTTTCCATGCAATAACAGGACTTGAGAAATGGCCGGAAATCGAGGATGTCTATATCGATGACTTCAAAGAGTGTTTTGAGCGGAAAAGAAAGATTGAAGAACGATTCGCTGAGTATAAGATCTTGACAATAGGCCATATATGTGGCGATTACATTTTGGCATTAAAAGATGATACACTTGTTTTGCTTAATGAGAAAACAGGCAAGCCTCTACGATGTGGTAAAATTGATGGAATTAATGGTCGGTTTAATAACGCTGGATTCACAATAATCAAAGGTAATAAATCTGCATTTTATACACCTGACGGGAAACGTCTGACACCTTATAGAGTACACCAATTTGATTGGAAATGGGCAGAAGGTGGCACTATGCGTCGTGTTATTTATAACACAAAGACCAAAGAAGAAATATTTAGGATATAATCGCAAAATAGCCTTTCATTTTTTTAAACCTATTTAAGTGGGCCGTTAAAGCGAAACATTATACCAGGTTTGGGTATAGTGTTTCAATGATTTATGCTCTTTTGAGTATGTCGAGGTTGAGGTTTCCGTATCGCTGGAAGTGCTTGAAAAACATATCCATCTAATCATTGGTATGGATAAGGATACGCTCAACGTGGGGTTTCTTCTCCCCGGGTTTCTACTCGATAGTACGGATGTGGGTATTCTCAAATATTACTGTCCGCTAAACTATAAAAAGGTGAGTCCAACTTCCTGCATGCCAGAAGTTGGGCTTACTTTTTGTATATGACAAGCCCCCTCAGCAGTTTTCAGTATCTTTAGGTGGTGATTCTGCTGCTTCGACAAGCATGATTTTCAGGTCTGCATCAGGCTGATTGAGGAACTTTTCGAGATTTAGGTAATACATCAGAACAATTCTGACGATTGTAGCCAGTCCCGAGAAGCTCCAACGCCTTTGCAAGGTGCTTTGTAAGACCGAGAGCAGCAGATTTGCTATGAGTGTTACCCATATCTGGATCTTTATGGCATTGGCGCTTTCGCCGTAGAAGTATCTCAGTGGGAAGTTTTGCTTTATCTGCTTGAAAAGCGACTCAATCTGCCACCGGCGGCGGTATATTGCCACGATTGTCTGCAATTGCATGTCGAAGTCGTTGGTCAGAAGCGATATAAGCTTAGGTTTCTTGCCTTTCTTGATGTCAACGTATGTGATAATCCTGGCAATGTGGTTGATGCCGTCTTTACGGAACACCACTACTTGCTCACGGTACTCCATATGCCCCTGCGGATTCTGATACATGCAGTCCACAAGAATCTCGTAGCTGAGGTTTTTCTTCATTTTGGTGACATATACCACGCCTCTGTCTGTAAGTTCCTCAAATTTGGCATAGTTGATATATGCGCGGTCAAGTGCCACTATATCATTATGGCTGTAATGACTCGGAGCAAGCATGAATGAATCGTTGGTCGCTGCCGAAGTGAACTGCACATCGCAGGGGACGCCCTCGTTGGCGTGTATTACAGAGTGCACCTTGATACCCCATTTCTTCTTGCCGGTCTTGGGATGTCGTCCGACTCCCTTGAAAATAGCATTGGAGAACAGCGTGATGGTTGTGGAATCAATGATTCTAAGCTGTTTTATCCACTCTTCCGTGCCGTTGCGTCGGCTGTCCGAGGAAAGAATGTCTTTATTGGCGGCATACAGATCGCGATAGACCTCTTCAAAGAACTTCTCTGACCTCCTGGCGTTTGCGTCAGAAAGGGTGCTGCGTCTGGGCACAGTTTCTATACCGACATGACGGAGTTTACGGACCTCGGCAGTCATAGATGTCTCTATCTCACGCAATGAATCGAAGCGTTGGATTACGGCATAGAGCATCGTGAGCAGATGCGTATAGCCGTCGAAGCTCTTTACGTACTTCTCTCCGCCGTGTTTTCGGCTGATTTCAACAATTTTTTCACGGTCGAGCGATTTTATCAGCTGACCATATATCGGCTGTCCGAAGAAATTGCTACTTTTGCTCATGGTTATAATGGTTTGTTTGGCGACACCAAAGTAACCATAAAGGGCTGACTCCTGCAAATGGAATCAGCCCTATTTTTTCAATCGCTCAAAAAATGTTTAGCGGACAGTAATAATTCTCAAAAGATTTTTCAAAAACCTTCTTTACGAATCGAGCGATAACGCCACCTTGTAAACAAAGGAATTTATCAACATTATATCCACTCCTTTGTGAGATGATTGCTCCTGAGATAAACAGGAGTATTATCGCTGGATATCATGTGTCATAAAGTTGAATAATATGGTAGCTTGTACCAATGACAAATAATATGTAATTTTGAAACCGATTTGAATTTAATAATTTGTTATGCCGCGCTTTGACATTAATTCACGCTTAGTTTGCTATGTTTTTCAAAACATGGCTGATGAGGCTATTGATATTTTGGAATCTGAGGCATATTCAAAGTCAATACTTAAAGATATTGGTTTATTGGATAAACCATTCCCATTATATTGGCTTCTAAAATGTAATGAAATATTACTGGAGGACACAAATTGGAGAGAAGAGTATTATGAAAGGATTGTTGTTCCTTCGTTAAGAAATTGCAGGCGTCTCTTGAAGTATTTTAATGATAAAAACCTCAATTTAGCTGGTAACGTTGACTACTCCTTGTTCCCTGAAGAAAGGGCTCATTTTGTCGATTGGGATATGGATGAAATGCTGGATGGTACCCTTGATAATTTAGTGACGATGGGATATGATGCAGATAAATGTTTACTATGCCATGCTGTGCTCACGGGGGATATTGATGAAATTGACCGCCAGATTAATAAAAAGACTAACCCAGACGTTTGGATTAGTGGCGTTTTTTCTCCGGAAGTTGCCCATGCTAATGATGGCTGTAGCTATAATGCTCTTGTAGCATGTAATACGTTTTATTGTGATTGCTTTAATATATATGTGCTTAGAGGATATTTAGACGATGGTTTAAATAAAAAAATGCAAAAAATAAGTCGCGAACTCTTGGCATCCTTAATTGAAGCCTCTTTTTATCGTCATATTGAGTTAAAATTACTACAGATAATTACCCCATTTGACACACTGGGCATCCAGTGCTCCCACTGATGGACTCTAGGATTGATTCCGTTTTTTTCTGACCTTTCGCACAAGTTTGTTGTGCAAATGCTCAATTCTCCCTTCTTTAAATACTACTGTCCGCCTTTTTACTGTTTAGCGGACAGTAATAAACACTTTTTCATACAACCCCACACAAAAAGCATGCCGGAGTGTACAAAAAAAAATAGGTAGCAAACCCTAATTTTTTTCAAGGGTTTGCCACCTAATTATCTGATAGTTACACGTATCTTGTTTATTCTTCGATAGCTGGCCTGCGCCGCAAGCATAAAACTAACATAATATGTAGGTTATACGGGTTGTGTACGCCTTTTGTACAAGATACGTTTGTGTGAATGATTGTTGGTTTATTTCATGTCATATTCCATTAAATTTGATTTGAGGTTATGATGTAGAGGGCTGAACACCCTCTATTTCTTTCAGAAATGCCCCTCTGCCAGACTTTGTGCGTTCGACTGAGGGTCATCATTTTTAATGTTGCCGTGTCTCTAAACGCATTATATTGCGTCTTGCCTCGGCGAGCAAGTCATATAATTCTACGGAACGGTCGGTAGCGAAGTATTCAGCCCAGTCCTTGAACGTATGGCATTCGCCAGTATCCGCATCCTCGTAGTCCTCGGTATCCCACATATCGGTAAGCGAGGCATACGCTTCGGCAGAGTGTGAGCCGATAGCGTCCATCACCTCGGTGGGGTATTGCTCAATAAGCATGTTCATCCAGTCCCCAAACTCAGTACCGGGATTTTCATACAGGATGTTCCATGCACATTGCTTCAGTTCGCCATAGAAATCCGGCTCTTCCTCATCGAGACTCTGCACGGCATTGAAGAGTATTCCGAGTTTGTCAAGTTCTTGCTGTTCGTTAGTCATCGTTTTACTATCGGATTACGGAGTTTGTACTTCTTGTTAAACTGGTCAATCTTGTTAATCAGTCCAAATAACAAACAACTAACTGGAATGAAAACCACTCCTGCGGCATCATCCCATTGTTCTCGGACTGATTCTTTCAAGCATAGGCCACATGGCTCATATTCGTAATCTTCCGCTTCATCCACCGACAACATTTCGATATCGTAAGTTGTCCGTCTTAAAGCCTTGCAGTGCTCTGAATAGTGATAGCGATGTGCGTTCGGACTTTCTGAAACATATGCAAACTCCCATGTGCTTGGGTCGGGCGTTGCAAAGCGAGCTGCGCAAAATCTTACAATCCCGAAAGTAATAAACCCACAGCCCATAAAGCAAGAAGTAAAAAGGATGCCAATCAGAATATTTTTGTATGATTTCTTAGGATGCAAGATACCATATGTTAATACTTCTACAAAATAAACGGGCAACAAAATTGCAAAAGGACCAACCCAAGCAGCAAAAGGGGCGACAATGAATACGATATACCATGCCTTCGGCTTTAAAACAACCATTGCGATACTGACTGATATGGCGCACAATATTGCTATTGGCACATAGAAATCCACCAGTTTATCCGTAATACCATATGCGGTCTTTCGATAGAACATATCATTATCTTAAGTTAATCTTTGCGTTCTCATTTATAATCCTCCAACAGTTTGATATCTCCTATCCTCCATTAAATTCAATATCACCGACAGATGCATCGTGATGGACTTCAAAATTAATCCTTAACGTAGATATCATCATCCACAACTTCATGATAATGTATCTTTAGCGAGGTGGAAAACCCAGGGTCGGATGACCCCTTTGGCCAGGCTGATTTGACCCCTTAGACCAAAATTGCACTGCCCCTTTTGCCCAGAATAAAAATGACCCCTGTCGACGAAATGTCAGCAGGGGATTTTATATGTATCTTTGAATTCCGTTTTGGCCGACGGGGGATATAATTCAAAGAAACATGAATACAAAATTCAAAAAACATTCTCCTGTGTTACGCATCAGGAATGGGAATAAAAAGCATCAGCAGTGCTTTTGACATCTCCCGGAACACGGTGCGACGCTACGTGAGGATGTATCAGGACAGCGGTATCCCCGCTGAGAAGCTGCCGTCGCTGAGCGACGCGCGGCTACAGGAACTGTTCGCCATACCCGGTGCGAGGGAGCGTCAACCGTCAGAACGGCAGATCAGGCTCGAAGCCCTATTGCCTGAATATGCGGCCAGGCTTTCCCGCAGGGGCATGACTGTCAAGAAACTCTATGAAGAGTACCGTGCCGTACATCCCGATGGATACCTCAAGGCATCATTCGGAATGAAGCTAAGGCAGTTCATGCTGCAGACCAACGCCATTGGTCATGTCGAGCACCGCGCCGGAGACCAGATGTATATCGATTTTGCCGGAAACCGACTGGAGATAGTTGACGAAGCAACAGCGGAGGCGCGGAAAGTCGAGGTGTTTGTCGCGATACTTCCGTGCAGTCATTACACATACTGCGAGGCCGTGTGGTCGCAGAAGAAGGAGGACCTCATCAAGGCGTGCGAGAACGCCATCCATTTTTATGGAGGGGCTCCGTGTGCGATTGTGCCGGACAACCTGAAGTCCGCCGTCACGCGCAGCGACCGCAACGAACCGGTAATCAATGCTGACTTCGAGGCTTTCGCCGATCATTACGGCTGTGCCGTGGTACCGGCCCGCGTGCGCCATCCCAAGGACAAGGCTCTGGTGGAAAATGCGGTAAAGCTGATGTATCGGTCAGTATATGTAGACCTTGAGGGTATGGTGTTCCATAATCTGGAATCGCTCAACGAAGCCATTCTTAAATCAGTTGCGGCATTCAACGCCCGGAATCTTACCCGCCGCAAGGAATCACGCCGTCAACTCTTCGAGGCTGTCGAAAAGGACAGTCTGCATCCATTGTCGACAAACCGCTATCAGATGAGACAGCGGGCTGTCGCCACAGTCCAGCGTAACAGTTACGTCACCCTCAACAAACATCATTACAGTGTACCTGTGCAATATGTCGGCAAACGTGTGGAGATAGTCTATGATGCTGAAACAATCGATATCTTTCATGGCTTCACCCATGTGACCACACATCACCGCAACGACACTCCTTACGAATATACCACCAAGCCGTCACACAACCTGCCGGGGCGCAAAGGGAGCTGTGAGAGTGACATTGAAGAACTGCTTTCACGCGCGGCTCAGATTGACAATATCGTAGTACACTATTTGCGGGCGGTCATCGAAGACAGACGCTATCCGGAAGTCGCCTTCAGAGCATGCCGAGGCATCATGAAACTGGAGAAAAAGTATGGACAGGAACGACTTGTATCAGGTTGTGCCGCGGCCATGGATGCGCGCCTCTACAGTGTCAGGACATGGTTGACATCCTTGAGTCCGGGGCCGACGCGGATTATCTGCCGGGGGCTGATGCCGACGGCAATGAACGTCTGACACCGGCCCACTGCAATATACGCGGTAAAGAATATTTTGCCGCCAGCATCAAACAATCAACCAATAACGACAACGAACAGAATGGAAACAAACGATAAGACGACACCCATAACTCCTGAAAAGGACCGAAACACCATCTCTATGGACCTCATGCACCGCATGCGCCTGCACGGCATGGCGGCCGCGTTCACCGAAAGCCTCCAGTCCACTCTTGCAGAGACAATGACACCAGACAGCTTTCTGAACTGGTTGCTCTCCAGGGAATGGGACTACCGGGCTGCACGCAATATCGAGCGGCTGGTGAAAAATGCAAACTTCCGATATGGCGACGCTTCAATGGCACAGATAGACTACACCCTGCCGCGTGGTCTCGACCGCAACCAGATGGAGCGTCTTGCCTCGCTGGATTTTGTCCGCAAGGCTGACAACCTGTTCATCACCGGTTGTTCCGGCACTGGAAAAAGCTATCTGGCAACTGCATTGGGTTACGAGGCCTGCAAGGCCGGAATGCGCGTCCTTTACGCAAACGCCTCAAAACTCATGGGCACCCTGAAAATCGCAAAAAACAAGGGCACAATCGAGACAGAGTTGAAAAAACTCGAAAAAACTCAACTCCTGATACTCGATGACCTTTTCCTTGTCCCACTCGACGCAAAGGAACGCGCCCATCTGACGGAAATCATCGAAGACCGTCACGGACGCAAGTCAATCATCGTAACATCCCAGCTTCCCGAACTGGACTGGTACGATGCGATCGGTGACTCGACTGTGGCCGATGCCATACTCGACCGCATTGTCCACACCGACCACCGCATCACCCTTACCGGTGAAAGTGTCCGCAAGCTCAAAGCCTTCAAAAACAGATAAACCAAAATAAAACTGACCCCGTCGGCCAATCTCTAAGGGGGGTCAAAAATAAAATATTTTCAGGGGGCAAATCGACCTTGGCCAAAGGGGTCATCCGACCCTGGGTTTTCCATATACCCATGCACTCTGCGATGGGTAACATGGATATAGACCTGCATGAATCCGTCCTTGCGCTCACCGCGCACAACTGCCTTGAAGTTTGCCATTGTCTCTTCTATGTTCCAATATTTTGAGGTTAATAAATTCCATTGATTTTATATCTCTCACTACTACCGAGAGTTAGTGTCGTACACACCAGTGTACACACGCTGTATGCACCCCTGCCAAATGTGTGACACTTTCTGTACGCAAATCCGCGCATTTGTACTCACAAAGTGACGCCAAATGCACGAACCCCCTAAGAACAACTTAGGCTGTAACGCCTGATTTCTCAAAGCGTTACAGCCTAACTGTCGGATTATGTTACGTTATGTCTTAGTCTTCCAGACTGGCCTGCGCCGCAGCTACGCGGGCGATAGGCACGCGGTAGGGAGAACAGCTGACGTAGTTCATGCCGAGCTTGGCACAGAACTTAACGGAGCTGGGCTCGCCACCATGCTCGCCACAGATACCTACCTTAAGTTCAGGCTTGGTAGCACGGCCTTTCTCTACACCCATGCGTACGAGCTGACCAACACCCTCCTGGTCAAGGACTTCGAAAGGATCGGTCTTGATAATGCCATGTTCTTTGTAGAACTTAAGGAACTTGGGAGCATCATCACGAGAGTAACCGAATGTCATCTGAGTAAGGTCGTTAGTGCCGAACGAGAAGAAGTCGGCTACGGTAGCAATCTGATCAGCGGTAAGGGCCGCACGGGGTACTTCAATCATAGTACCGACCTTGTAAGCAACGCTTTCTCCACGTTCCTCGAATACCTTGGATGCGGTAATGTTGATGACATCAGCCTGATTCTGGATTTCCTTAAGAGTACCAACCAGCGGTATCATGATTTCGGGGAATACCTTTATACCACGGGCTTTCATATTGAGAGCAGCCTCAATGATAGCACGGGTCTGCATTTCGGTAATTTCGGGATATGTGATACCGAGGCGACATCCACGGTGTCCGAGCATGGGGTTGAACTCCTCAAGGCTGTCAACCTTAGCCTTAACCTCCTCAAGGGTAAGTCCCATCTCGTTGGCGAGCTCTTTCTGAGTAGCAGTCTGATGAGGTACAAACTCATGCAGCGGGGGATCAAGCAGACGGATGGTAACGCCGAAACCGTCCATGGCTTCGAAGATTCCTTCGAAGTCAGAGCGCTGCATCGGGAGGAGTTTGTCAAGTGCATGACGACGACCCTCAACATCGCTGGCGAGAATCATTTCGCGTACAGCCTTGATGCGGTCGCCTTCGAAGAACATATGCTCGGTACGACAGAGACCGATACCCTGAGCGCCAAAATGACGTGCCTGCTTAGCGTCGCGGGGTGTATCTGCATTAGTGCGCACAAGGGTCTTGGTGTACTTTGCAGCGAGATTCATAATTGCGCCGAAGTCGCCGCCAAGTTCAGGCTCGGCAGTGGGCACCTGTCCATCATAAACTTCACCGGTAGAACCATTGAGAGAAATCCAATCGCCCTCATTGTATACTTTTCCACCCATTTCGACGGTTTTGCCCTTATAGTCGACCTTGATTTCGCCGGCACCACTGACGCAGCATTTACCCATACCACGAGCCACAACGGCAGCGTGAGAAGTCATACCGCCACGCATGGTAAGGATGCCCTGAGCCACAGCCATACCGCGGAGGTCTTCAGGTGAGGTCTCGATACGAACCAGAACCACTTTCTTCTTCTTTTCCGACCATGCCTCAGCCTCTTCGGCAGAGAATACAATCTGACCGGCGGCTGCACCTGGAGATGCGGGAAGGCCCTTGGCAACTACATTGGCACGCTTCAGAGCAGCCTTGTCGAACACAGGATGAAGAAGCTCATCAAGTTTCTGAGGCTCCATGCGAAGAAGTGTTGTCTTTTCGTCAATCTCACCGGCACGGAGAAGATCCATGGCAATCTTGACCATAGCAGCGCCAGTACGCTTGCCATTTCGTGTCTGGAGCATCCAGAGCTTACCGTCCTGGATTGTGAACTCCATATCCTGCATGTCCTTGTAATAGTTTTCCAGGCGGTTGGCGATTGCGATAAGTTCAGCAGCACATACGGGCATCGATTCTTCGAGCGAGGGATATTTCTCCACACGTTCTTCTTCAGTGATGCCCTGAAGGGCTGCCCAACGGCGGCTTCCCTCAACTGTAATCTGCTGAGGAGTACGGATACCGGCTACGACATCCTCGCCCTGCGCGTTGATAAGATACTCGCCGTTGAATATGTTCTCGCCTGTGGCCGCATCACGGCTGAAAGCCACACCTGTTGCAGAATTGTCGCCCATGTTGCCATATACCATGGCCTGAACATTAACGGCAGTACCCCACTCTTCCGGTATCTGGTTCATGCGGCGATAGAGAATAGCACGTTCGTTCATCCAGCTGTCAAACACAGCGCAGATGCCACCCCAAAGCTGTTCCCATGCACTGTCGGGGAAGTCTTTTCCGGTAAAATCTTTTACAGCGGCTTTGAAGAGTTTCACGAGATTCTGCAGGTCTTCAACATCCAGCTCAGTGTCAAGTTTGACGCCTTTTTCGGCCTTGACCTTGTCCATAATCTCCTCAAACGGATCAATGTCGGCCTTGCTTTTGGGTTTCATGCCAAGAACCACGTCACCGTACATCTGCACAAAACGACGATAGCTGTCCCATGCGAAACGGGGATTTCCGCTCTTTTCTGCAAGAGAAGCTACAGTAGCGTCGTTCATTCCCAGATTGAGCACGGTATCCATCATGCCGGGCATTGATGCGCGCGCACCTGAACGCACAGATACCAAGAGAGGATTGGCAGGATCATTGAATTTCTTTCCTGTGAGAGTCTCAACATGAGCTATAGCGGCCTCTACTTCTTCCTGTATCAGCTTTACTACAGACTCACGACCGTTGAGAGTGTATTCGTTGCATACTTCGGTAGTAATGGTGAAGCCCGGAGGCACAGGCATACCCAGAAGATTCATCTCAGCAAGGTTGGCACCCTTGCCACCGAGAAGGTTTCTCATCTCGGCATTACCTTCGGCCTTGCCATCGCCGAACGTATAGACTCTTTTCATTTGCTTTGTTGGTTAAAAGTTAAACTTATTTAATTTTTGGTCATATCATATTTTTCAAAATTCCGAAGAGAAGTATCGCAAATTTAGCGTTATTCTTTGTAACAGCGAAATTGTTTCAGAAGAAAAATGCCCGCATTGTGCTTTTTTATGCAATATCCACAATTTTTCATCGTACAACCGTACAGCAAAACAGCAGGATAACGCCAAGACATGTTAACGAATCATAATTCAGCTATAGTACCACTTTTCAATAAGAAAAAAACTTTGCAAGCCATGACCAGAATCATTTTGTAATCTCAATAAAAATAAGTAATTTTGCACCGCAATTCCGGTTTACAGAGCTAATCGGAAACGCAAACAATACAAAACCACTAATTAACAACAATTTAATGGCAACCAAAATCAGATTACAGCGTCATGGTCACAAGAACTATGCGTTTTATCCTATTGTAATCGCCGATAGCAGGGCACCACGAGATGGTAGATTTATTGAAAGGATAGGTTCTTATAATCCGAACACTAATCCTGCTACAGTAACATTGAACTTCGAGCGGGCTTTGTATTGGCTCAACGTAGGCGCACAGCCCACCGACACCGTACGCAGCATCCTCAGCAATGAAGGCGTGCTCCTGATGAAGCACCTTCAGGGTGGTGTAAAGAAGGGCGCATTTGATGAAGCTGAAGCCCAGCGCCGTTTCGACGCATGGAAGCAGCAGCGTCAGGCAAATGTAGATGCGTTGAAAGCCGACATGGCTTCCAAGAAAGAGATAGCCCTCAAGGCTCGTCTGGAAGCAGAGGAAGCAGTCAACAAATCAAAGGCAGAGGCCGTAGCAAAAAAGAAAGCTGAAATCGCAGCCGCTGAAGCCGCCAAGGCAGCAGAGGCAGCCGCAGCAGAGGCAGCTACAGAGGAAACTCCCGCAGAAGAAGTTGCAGCAGAGTAAGCCAACGGCTGATTTGCCCACATAAATATTGAAAAAACCACTCAGGGGGTGACATCAAAAGATGTCACCCCCTGTAGTTTTATTGAAATCCATTATCATTCACGCCGGGTTACTCAGCAACCTCCGTCTTTTTACCAACAGCCGGCACATGTTCACGAGTGAATTCCTTCACACGCCCGAGCTGTTGTTCCGCACTGCCATAAAGATCAAGGATAGCACGATTTACCTCACGTCTAATCTGACGTCCGCGTGATGTTGTACGTGTATATCGTTCTGCTACGACTCCTGTAAGAGCGCCCAGAATAAGACCTGCGATAAAAGTTGTTCCGCTACATTTCATAGACATTCATTTTTAATAATAGGGGTTAATAATGTTGCTTCTCAATACACTGCCAAAGTAATCCCATCATAACACCACCCTAGCAGATATTTTAACATATAACCCTGTTTTAACGGAAAAAGTTTATTACACAGAAATGCATCATCCAATTTTCATGATGTCTTCATCGAAAGTATCACGATTAATAGCCCGATTACGCAATCGGTTACGATAGGAATATATTGTATTTACCGAATAGTTCAGCGCCTGAGCTATCTTAGGACTGTCCTCAACACCAAGTCTGATAAATGCGAGAATACGCAGATCGGTATTCAGACGCTCCCCGTCGGCCAGTTCAATTTTACTGTCATCGCGCAACAACTCGTTTACCTGTTCAACGAAATCGGGATATATATGCAGAAATGCATTGTCAAACGTGGCATAAAAATCACGGCTTTGTTCTTCGGCAAAACGTCCGGACTTAGTCATACGATACAGTTCGTCCGTAGCACCCGTAGCAATTTTTCGAGACGCAATCTCACAGAATCGATTAAGTTTATTCATATACACAGTACAAAGGGAGATAAACTCACTCATATATACCTCCTTGGCATGATTGGTAATCTCAAGATTACTCTGTAGCTCCTGCTGATGCCGCATCTCATTTCGCAATTTAACAATCAACAGTATCAGCCCCACGGCAAGCAAAGCCATGAGTCCAAGCGCACAATAAAGCCTGATACGATTGCGACTGTCGGCCTCCCTTCCGGCTGCGGAAATAACAGGAATAGCCTCAGACGTCTGTAGCATACGCATCGCCGCGTGACACTCTACAGCACTGGCCAAAGCCTCCTGCAAATAATAGTCGGCTCGTTCAATCTCCCCCTTGTCATACATGGCGATTCCAAGCTGCTGCAAAGATGTGACCTCACGGGTCGCTGACCTCACATCGGCGATTGCAGAAAGAGCAAGATAATGAATACTCTCATCAACACGACCCTGCCGAGAGGAAATCTGTCCGACAAGCGATGCTACGCGAGCCGCCATATTTGAGTTAATATCAATGCGTTCAAGCAATTCCGTAAGAATGGCATATGCCCTTGCATCATTTCCTTTCATAAACTCGCATTCGCCGGCTTTAAGCAGCATATCCGGTGAATCCGGCTCAAGCATGCCAACCAAACGTTCCTGCAGTTCCGTAGCCTTATTATTCCAACGATTCTGTTCATCAGGGAAATTAGGGAACTGAGCTGCAATATAACTGTACATCTGCCGCCCAGCCCACAGAGCCATTGCCTGATGTATATTCGACAGGCTATCCAGAGTAAATGACTCAAACTCCGCTATAGCGCCATGGCTGAATCCTACCAAAGGCATCTGCTGAATGCGCTCGAGCCGCATTTTGAATTCCATGTCGCTATCTTCAAGTTTATGAGCCAGCCTCTCGGCACGCCGACACTCCACAAGCGCACTGTCGGTCAGGAATCCTCTATACAAATTTGCGATTTCAACAGTAAGCATCAGACTGTCGCCCGATGATGCAGTCTCTCTAACCATTCTTAAAGAATCAATTCGAGCATTACGCGCGCCTACATACGCATCACGATTTACGAGTTCCTTGTCTAGTCGCACCAACAGTCTCTCATAATCAGAACTTGAATCATAAGCAAAGCCACGACTATGCTCCGGCTTACAGGAGACAGCGGACAGAGCCATTAAAAAAAATACATATATCGTAATATAAGCATGCATGTCGAATATCTTTTTCCACCACTAAGTTACATCTTTTTTTCAACCGACACAATCATCGTACAAATATTGGATACGACGAAGCACATCATACAAAAATCGCTCAAATAACATTCATTAAGGATTGATTTTGCAATATATCACTAAGATTGCATATTTTTGCAATGAGCAATAGTATTGTATTTTTATACGTACTTAGGACTTCTCTTGCATCAACATCTCTTCATCACAACTTCGGCCTATGGAGATTAAGACAATCGACCACATTCCCGCAGGCTCTCCCATTGCCGGGAATATCGACAACATCGCAATTTTCAGCGATGTATCAAAAATCAAGGGACTTCGATTTCCTTTGAGAATTGATTTTTTCCTGTCCATACTTTGCGAGCATGGAAGCCTTACAATCAACTATGACAACCGGAGCCACACCCTTACAGCCAATTCGCTGATTGTAATGCGCCCCGGACACGTATTTCACAGCTACACACCATCGCCTGACTTCAGCGGACATGCCATAATGGTATCCACCCGGTTTTTCGGAGAAACAATACCGGGTCTCACGCAGATACTTCCCTCTCTCACCCATTTCCATGACCACCCCGTAATCAGCCTGACATCCTCCGATGTAGCCCAGCAGATTGAAATCCGAAATCTTATTCAACGACGGGCATACGGCATCACAAACAACGGATTTCGCACCGATATAGTACGTTCGCTGCTTGAAGCGCTATTTTTTGAGACACTGAGTCTATACTCATCACACATGGGAGAACGCACTCCAAGTTCAATGCGACGCAAAGACGCCCTGTTATTCGGTTTCATTCAGCTTGTAGAGGAGAATTTCCACACCGAGCGCTCCGTAGCATATTACGCCGAACGACTTTTTGTAAGTCCCAAACATCTGTCAGCCATGATAAAAGAGGCAAGCGGACGCACTGCCGGAGACTGGATTGATTCATATGTGGTAATGGAAGCAAAGAAATTGCTTCGCAACACAGGAATGACGATACAAGAAATCAGCACCCGCCTTAATTTTGCCAACCAGTCATTCTTTGGAAAATATTTCAAACACCTCACCGGAGTATCTCCACGACAATACCGCTCATATCCAAATGACAAATAAATTAACCCATAAATCCGGAAAACATGAATCAGAATCCACCTCCGGGCGGCACTCCTCCACCTATCCCCCGGCCGCCACACCACCCTTCCTCCACTTCGATTCCGCCTCAATTTGTTCCCGCGCATACCGGAACGGCACCTCGCCAATCTATAAGCCTCAAGATTCTATTTATCGTATTGCTGTCTCTCCTACTCCTCATCCCCGATATGATTATCTATTCGCTCAATGACGAGAGAGCTGACCGGCAAAAAGAGACGACACAGGAAATCTCAAAATCATGGAGTGGCCCTCAGCTACTGTCAGGCCCGATAATTTCCATACCATACATTACTACAATGATTCGGTAAAATTTACAGAAGTAGTTGAAACTTAAGTTAATATAACGAATTATCAAATACAAATGAATCGCCAAATCGTTCATTATAAAAAAACTTAGCGTATGAACGTATTGGCGATTCTCAAAGACTTCACCTTTCGGTGTAAGTCGGTATTTGAAAATACTACAACCAAGATGAGCAAAAGGTTCCTCAACTGGCTGATTTTAACAATACGCACTGTAGCGTTGATTCCGGGCAAAGTCAATTTTACCCGGCTGTCGCGCTATGGCGGTCGTACAGCCAAGACCTTTGCCTCCAATTTCAAGACATCCGTAGACTGGATGAAAGTCAACATAGGTATGGCGCAGGATTGTTTTGGGCCGGCCGATGACATGGCAGTGGCAATCGATCCGTCGTTCATTTCAAAAGCAGGCAGACTGACGTATGGCATAGGCCGTTTCTGGTCAGGGGTGGCACAACGTGTGAAACGCGGTCTGGAGATAATGGCGATCGGGGCAATAAGTCTAAGTAAACATACATGCGTGATGCTGGGTGCTGTCCAGTCACCGAACTTCAAGACTCTTGAGTCCGAGAAGCACATGTCAATGCTTGACTGGTATGTGGCACTTGTCAGGTCAAAGGCGGCAGAGCTGCTCTCACTGACGGATATTCTGGTTGCCGATGCCTTTTTCTCCAAATATGAGTTTGTAAATGAAGTGATTGGCATGGGATTTCGATTTGTCGGGAGATTACGTGCCAACTCATATCTGAGGTATCTGGCCATACCGGATTCCTCCGCCCCGCGAAGACGCGGCAGAAAGAAAAAGTATGGAGAGAAAGTGGATTTCTCCAGCCTTGACATATCCGTGTTCACTTCATTCATATATGAGGATTCCAAAGGAAACAAAACCCGATGTCACACGGCGGTCGTACATTCGAGGGCATTGAAACGCGACATCCGTATCGTGGTCTGTCCGGTTGAAAACGCAGAGCCTCTTCTTTACTTCTCTACCGACACCAATATGAGGTCTGAAAAGATCATCGGTTTCTACCGCACCCGCTTTCAGATTGAGTTCGGTATACGCGATGCCAAGCAGTTTACCGGACTTCAGTCACAGCAGACCCGCGACAGGGAGCGGCTTGACTTTGCGTTCAATCTTTCCTTCACAGCCCTCAATGTCTGCAAAGAGGTCATAAGGAAGGATTATCCGGATCTTTCGGTAGCGCAGTTCAAACGGCTTATGTTTGAATCTTATCTCGCCTCAACAATTATTTCGACTTGCGGAAAATCTCCGCATCTAAAAATAATTCAGAAAATAAACCATCGGTTGGCTCAGTTAGCGGCTTAGCCAAGACTGAACGACCTCAAATTTTACCGAATCATTGTTACTAAAAACAACCGGAATAAAGACTCCATCGGCGGAACAATCCGACTGTTGCCCGCGACACTTAACGCATGCGCCGACATAAAATCCCAGACACTCAGCCGCAGTATATACGAAACTACCGTATATAACGCCGACGTAACTCTGAATGGCGAGTTTGACATGCATGCCCTGAAAACCACAGGAATCCCCGTCGACAGAATGCTTTTCAGCAAAGCGTATGTGACCGTCGGCATCGGAGACCTTAAAGGCGTGGAAACAATCAACCCCATTAAGATAGGGCAGACAGAGTATACCCTCAACGGCACATCAGACGAGGATGTATATGTAAATGTGACCTTCAACAATAATACGGATTATACCAAATTTTCTCAAACAGAATACGAAGTAGAAGTAGTCGACATCGATGATTACACCTCATCGACATCAGGATGCATGCAAGCATCAATTTCCATCGATTCCACCGCATCGGCCGCCATCCCCTATTCTATCACCATGCTTATCAGAGGATCTCAATCGTTAGGAGTGACTCCTATCGGAGCCGAAAGCAAGATATCAATGGCAGGAATATGCAAGTCGCCATCCTTTGCTGGGATGGTAATCCCTACCGAACGCAGCATTGAGGCCGACAGCTTCTCTGCCAAATGGATTGTCAACTCTATCAACCGAGACTATCCCCAGTCATTTATAGGCGATAAGCCATATAAGATATCCCGTTCCGCCGTAGTCACCAACATGCTCGTTCCCGTAGATCGATACCAGAAGACGTCACGTGCCATGAAATATGCTATAATCGTAGTGCTGCTCACCTTCATTTCCGTACTTTTTGCAGAAATAATAGTAAAGCACCCAATCAATATGTTCCAGTACCTTCTCATCGGACTCGCTCTCATACTATTCTATTCCCTGTTGCTATCGCTGTCAGAGCATATGCAGTTCGGACTCAGCTATCTGATTGCTGCAATAATGACAATAGGGCTAATAAGCGTCTACATGCTCGGCGTCGTACGGTCAAGGCGCGTATCTATCACAATAGGAATAGTGCTTAGTATAATTTACACATTCATATATGTGCTTTTATGCCTTGAGACCTACGCATTGCTTACTGGCAGTATCGGTCTTTTCATCGCTCTGGCCACAATCATGTATGCCTCGCTTAAAATCAACAATAAAGGCTATAGGCTACAATAACCCTGCGACATAATTGCCACCCTACGACATAATTGGGGATGACCGGATTAATTATTGAAGAATTCAGTCATCCCCATTTCTTATTATATGAGACATCATCACATAGCCAGAGCCCATCATTGTCCCTTGAATAATATTGCTTTTCCCTTTCGATTTGCTCAGTTAATCGGAATTGCTTAAATTTGTCACTTGATTTAACCGATTTAACATCCACCAACATCTGATATGCTACGTATAAAGCGACTATATCTATTCATGCTACAGAGCTTTCTGCCGCTGTTTGTCATGACCTTTCTGATATGCCTCTTTATCGTATTGATGCAGTTCCTATGGAGATATATTGACGACCTTGTGGGCAAAGGCCTGGAAATGAGCGTAATCGGCGAATTATTCTTCTACGCGGCCCTTACGATGGTGCCGATGGCTCTGCCTCTTGCGATTCTTCTGGCCTCACTTATGACATTCGGCAATCTCGGAGAGCAGTTTGAGCTTACGGCCATGAAAGCCTCCGGAGTGTCGCTTATCAAATCCATGCGCCCACTGATTGCCCTTATGGTCATCGTGGCAATAGGAGCGTTCTTTTTTCAGAACAATGTACTGCCGGTAGCCCAGGCAAAAATGTATACCCTGCTCTACTCAATGAAACAGAAATCTCCGGAGCTGGAGATACCGGAAGGGGTGTTTTACGACCAGATTACCGGCTTTAACCTTTATGTAAAGCATAAGGATCGCGAAACCGGGATTTTGCACGATCTTCTCATCTACAACGTGTCAAAAGGCACCGACAATGCCACAATAATCTATGCCGATTCAGGCAAGATAAGCATGACTGATGACAAATCGCACCTTATATTAAACCTTTGGAACGGTGAGCAGTTTGAGAATCTGAGGGAACAGGGTTCTACATTCTCCTCCCAGAATGTTCCATATCGCCGTGAGACATTCAATGACAAAGAGGTGCTTATCGCTTTTGATGCCAACTTCAACAGAATGGACGAAAGCGGAATGCGCAACCAGTATGTCGGGAAAAACATAGCGGAACTACAGGCCACCATCGACTCAGTGACAGCAAGAGTCGACAGCGTAGGCGATGTATACGGTCATGATATCAAGACACAACGCTATTTCGGATTAAGTTACTATAAGTATGAGTCGACCGACACCGGCATGCGAGCTATCCCCCAGCCTCCTGTGGCCATGGCCGCTCCGCTTAATCTCGATTCGATATTCTCAGGCTCCAATCCGGCATTCACCAAAAGCTACCTCAATCAGGCTCTGGACAAAGCCAAACGTTCCCGCCAGGACTTTGAATTCCGATCATATACAATGAATGACGACCGACGTGTAATACGCCGTCACGCCATTGAGCTCATGAAAAAGTTTACTCTTTCCATGGCATGCATTGTATTCTTTTTCATCGGAGCGCCTCTTGGCGCCATCATACGTAAAGGCGGCCTCGGAATGCCTCTGGTAATATCGGTATTCCTGTTTATCTTTTACTATATTATTGATAATACCGGCTACAAGATGGCCCGCGAAGGCCGGCTTGAAGTATGGGAAGGCATGTGGCTGTCTACATTTGTCCTATTGCCATTAGGCGTATTCTTTACATATAAAGCGGTAAATGACTCGGCTGTATTTAATCGTGACGCCTATGCCAATTTCTTCCGCAAACTCATAGGCCGAAGCCAGATGCGCAAACTTGAGCTTAAGGAAGTGGTCATAAATGAGGTCGACCTATCCGTTGCCATATCCAAAATAAACAATCTCAACACACTTATTTCCGACTTTTTGCAGAGCAATCCGCCAAGACAGAGCTACTTACAATACTGGCAGAACGGATATGACAGTATCCGGCTCCACACAATCAGAGCAGAACTAGAGCAGATGGTCGACTACCTCTCCAACTCGCGCGAACGTCTGATAATACTTAAGCTCATGGAACTGCCCGAACTGCTCAGCCTATGGTTTTATCACCCGTCGTCCAACAAGTTGCTAAGTTGGATGTTTATCATATTGTTTCCGGTCGGTATTCCGCTTTATATAATCGGGCTTCAACAGCAACGTCATTTGCGTGAACAACTCGAACATATAAAAGTGACCGACAACGAACTGATTTCACTGCTCAACACTCCCCCTCATACCAATACTGTTTTACCAACTGAAAGTTAAAGCTGAAATACTATAAGAAATGGATAATATACGACTTGACTCAATCGATGAAGCCATCGCCGATTTCCGCGAGGGACGTTTTGTAATCGTAGTTGATGACGAAGACCGAGAAAACGAAGGCGACCTCATTGTTGCGGCAGAAAAGATTACACCCGAGCAGGTCAATTTCATGCTGAAAAATGCCCGAGGCGTACTTTGTGCCCCGCTTACTATATCACGCTGCAAAGAGCTCGAGCTTGAGCACCAGGTTACTGACAACACCTCAGTGCTCGGGACTCCGTTTACAGTCACTGTCGACAAACTTGAAGGGTGCTCCACTGGTGTAAGCATCCATGACCGTGCAGCCACAATACGCGCCCTTGCCGACCCCGATTCGACACCGGCAACATTCGGTCGCCCTGGCCACATCAACCCGCTTTATGCCCAGGATAAAGGAGTGCTGCGGCGCTCGGGGCATACCGAGGCTGCCGTAGACCTTGCACGGCTGGCCGGCCTACAGCCTGCCGCCGCGCTTATGGAGATTATGAGCGACGATGGCTCAATGGCACGCCTGCCAGAACTGCGGCAGAAAGCCGATGAATGGGGCATGAAACTGATATCCATAGCCGATTTGATTACATATCGCCTGAAGCAGGAATCGCTCGTTGAGAAAGGCGTCGAGGTAGACATGCCTACCGAATACGGACATTTCCGATTGATTCCGTTCAAGCAGAAGAGCAATGGCCTTGAGCATATAGCAATAATAAAAGGCGACCTGGCCGGCAGCGACGAACCCGCACTTGTAAGAGTACACTCATCCTGTGCCACCGGAGATATATTCGGGAGCATGCGCTGCGACTGCGGAGACCAGCTCCACAAAGCGCTCCAGATGATTGAAAAAGAGGGTCGCGGCGCCGTGGTCTATCTCAATCAGGAAGGCAGAGGAATCGGCCTGATGGAAAAAATGAAAGCCTACAAACTCCAGGAAAACGGCATGGACACCGTCGAAGCAAACGTTTGCCTTGGTCATCTCGCTGATGAACGCGACTATGGAGTGGGCGCTCAGATACTCCGAGAAATCGGCGTGCGCAAGATGCGCCTTATGACAAATAATCCGGTAAAACGCGTCGGCCTGCAGAGCTATGGACTCGAAGTCGTTGAGAATGTTCCCATCGAAATTGAGCCAAATCCATACAACCTTCGCTACATGCGCACTAAAAAAGACCGGATGGGCCATAATCTCCACAATCTCTAAGCATTACATAGAATCATGCCAAAAGTATCACAGCGCGGCACCGAGATGCCGGCTTCTCCTATACGTCGCCTTGTTCCTCTGGCCAATAAGGCTAAAGAACGCGGTATAAAGGTATACCATCTCAACATCGGTCAGCCGGATGTACCCACCCCGGAAGAAGGATTAGAGGCATTGCGCCATATCGACCGGAAAGTGCTTGAATACAGTCCTTCGGAGGGATTGCTGTCGCTACGCGAAAAACTCCGCCAATATTATCATCGTTTTAACATTGAAGTCGACACGGACGACATAATTGTCACTACCGGAGGAAGCGAGGCTGTACTTTTTGCCTTCATGGCAACTCTCGATCCGGGCGACGAGATTATCGTACCGGAGCCGGCATATGCAAATTATATGGCATTTGCCATTTCGGCCGGTGCAAAAATCATAACGGTGCCATCATCCATCGACGAGGGTTTCTCCCTGCCTCCGATTGAAAAGTTCGAGGAACTCATCACGCCTAAGACCAAAGGCATTCTGATATGCAACCCGAACAACCCCACAGGCTACCTGTATACGATGAAGGAGATGCTCCAGATTCGTGACCTGGTTAAGAAATACGACCTGTTTCTATACTCCGATGAAGTATACCGCGAATTCTGCTATACAGGTGCGCCCTATATCTCGGCATTTCATCTCCCGGGCATAGAAGACAAAGTTGTACTCATCGACTCTGTATCAAAGAGATACAACGAATGCGGAATACGTATCGGAGCCCTTATCACCAAGCATCAGGAACTGAAGAAAAATATAATGAAGTTCTGCCAGGCCCGTCTGAGCCCACCTCTTCTCGGACAGATTGTAGCCGAAGCGTCAATTGACACCCCTCAGGATTACATGCTTGCCACATACAACGAATATGTCGAACGACGTAAATTCCTTATTGACCAGCTCAACAAGATTCCCGGATGCTATAGCCCGATTCCGATGGGCGCATTCTATACGGTAGTCAAACTCCCGGTCGACAATGCCGACCGGTTCTGTGAATGGTGTCTTGAAGAATTTGAATACGAAGGGCAGACAATATTCATGGCTCCGGCATCAGGATTTTACACAACCGAAGGCATGGGTCGCGATGAAGTCAGAATGGCATACGTGCTCTGCAAAGATGATCTTGCAAAAGCGATGAAAGTGCTACAGGAAGCCCTGAAAGCATATCCGGGCCATATTGGCAATTCTTGACAACCATATGCCGCGCCATGACATATGAACGCCTGATAGCCTCACGCATGCGTCTCTCCGGACATGGAGGCGGCACAGCGACAAGCATCATTATGGCCATTTCCGGCATAGCGCTGGCAATGGCCATAATGATGGCTGCTTTATGTATCGTGACCGGATTCAAGCACGAAATCCGCAGAAAAATCATGGGCTTTGATGCTCATGTATCAATACTTGCAGCATCTGATGCCACTTATACTCCCGAGGACTCAAAGACCACCTCGGTACTGACATTTTCCCCACAGCTACATGACATTATCGACGGCACCGGGATATTCCACGATGCGGAACTCGTGATGGAACACCCTGCGGTGATAAAGACCGATTCCGACTTCGAAGGCATTGTATTGCGTGGACTTACCCCGGGCCCAGGTACAGATTTCATAAAGGAATCAATCATCGACGGCAGTTGGCCGGCCGACTCATTGGAGAATTCAATCGTAATATCACGGATTACGTCTGAAAAACTACGGCTTAACCGTGGAGACCGGGTCTTTACATATTTCTTTACCGACGAAGGAATACGTACAAGACGTCCACAGATAGCCGCGATATACGATACACACTTCTCGGATTACGACAAAATATATGCGTACTCCCCTATTAAATTAATCCAGGGAGTAAACGGTCTTGATACTCTTCAGGGTAATCGCATAGACCTTTACATGCATGATACCGGCAACATTGACGAAAGCGCGCTGCAGCTACAGGAAGCGATGATGCGCGAAGCCTGGGCCGGGCGTCTCGACGGAATGTATCGCATATCGGCTGTAACATCGACAGGCATGATGTATTTCAACTGGCTTGCATTGCTTGACACAAATGTAATCGTGATACTGCTGCTGATGGGACTGGTATCCGGATTCACACTAGTATCATCATTATTCATAATAATACTGGAACGAGTGCGAATGATTGGCATTCTGAAAGCGCTTGGAGCATCCAATAAGTCAGTGACACACATATTCTCTCTTCTTGGCCGGCGTCTTGTGATATACGGCATGATTATCGGAAATGCAATCGGACTTGGTCTCATGCTTTTGCAACAGCATTTCCATATTGTTCCGCTTGATCCCGATGCCTATTATCTTGATTTCGTACCGGTAGAAATCAACCTTTGGCAAATAATCGCACTTAATGTCGGCGTATTTGCAATCGCATGGTGTGTGCTTCTAATTCCTGGACGCCTTATTGCTTCTGTCAGCCCGGCCAAATCAATGCGCTATGAGTAGGATTTAACCGACTCGAATTAAAAATTTCACATTACGCCCAACATCTTTCCGACATTTTTGGTTTAACTGTTGTTATATATGTAAGTTTGCTGCAAAGTCAGAAATTTGTTTTATCTTTGTGTTAAAATTAACGATTCTTCCAATAGACATAAGATGACTCACAAATCAGAAATTATAAAATTAATAATCGAGGGAATCCAGGAGCGCAAAGGCAAAAAAATAGCCGTTGTTGATCTCAGCCACATAGAGGGTTCTGCCGCCAATACATTCATTATCTGCCAAGGCTCCTCACCTACTCAAGTCGATGCAATTGCCGACAGTGTGCGGGAATACGTGCAGGAACATTGCGGAGCTAAGCCTTACAACTACGACGGATATCAGAACTCGCAGTGGATTGTCATTGACTACGGAGACGTGTTTGTCCATATCTTCCTACCCGACGTCCGGGAACATTATAATCTCGAGGAATTATGGAGCGACGCCCCAATCACAGAAATTCCGGATTTAGACTGACTCCGGACTTGAATTTACACAAAATCTCTCTTGTACTTCAATATATAAATAAATGGACAAGAAACCTAAGAACCGGACAATTAAGTTCAGTATGTACTGGATGTATGCCGTAATCATACTGTTCTTGGCAGCCCTGTACTATTTTGACGACAATTCGATAACGAAAGAGGTAAGCTACTCCAACTTCGAAAAATACGTTACAGAAGGTGGTGTAGAACGTATTGTCGTATTTACTAACAAAAATCAAGCCGAGGCATATCTGACCGACTCGCTGGCATCGAAAATTTTCCATCCGAGCCAGTTCACCCAAGGCACAGGTCAGGAAGCCAAAATCCTCACCGACATACCAAGCGCCGACAAGTTGCAGGACAAAATCGACGAGTGGAAAAATAACGGAACATTTACCGGAGACGTGAAGTTTGAGAAAGCCACCGACTTCTCCGGAATGATCTGGACGATTGGTCCGATGGTACTGCTAATAGTTTTCTGGCTGTTCATGCTCAAGCGCATGTCAGGAAAAGATGGCGGCGCCGGTGGCGGTGTATTCTCCGTAGGCAAATCCAAAGCCAAAATATTTGACAAGGATGGCCCTATACAGGTGACATTCAAGGATGTCGCAGGCCTGTCTGAGGCAAAGACCGAAATTGAGGAGATTGTCGAGTTTCTGAAGAATCCACAGCGCTACACCGACCTTGGAGGTAAAATTCCAAAGGGAGCACTTCTGGTAGGCCCTCCCGGAACCGGAAAGACTCTTCTCGCTAAAGCTGTAGCCGGCGAGGCCAATGTACCGTTTTTCTCAATGTCGGGAAGCGATTTCGTAGAAATGTTTGTCGGAGTAGGAGCATCGCGCGTACGCGATCTTTTCCGACAGGCCAAAGAAAAGGCTCCTTGCATCGTATTTATCGATGAGATTGATGCCGTAGGACGGGCTCGCGGACGTAATCCGAACATGGGCGCCAACGACGAGCGTGAGAACACTCTCAACCAGCTGCTCACTGAGATGGATGGATTCGGCTCCAACTCCGGAGTCATAATCCTCGCCGCCACCAACCGCGCCGATATTCTTGACAAGGCCCTGATGCGCGCCGGCCGCTTTGACCGACAGATATATGTTGACCTTCCCGACCTGAATGACCGCGTGGCAATATTCAACGTCCACCTTCGCAACATACGCACCGACGACTCCCTTGATGTCGAGACTCTCGCCCGCCAGACTCCCGGATTCTCCGGCGCCGACATTGCAAATGTATGCAACGAAGCTGCCCTTATTGCAGCACGACATAATAAGAAATCTGTCACAAAACAAGATTTCAACGATGCTGTCGACCGTATAATCGGAGGCTTGGAGAAACGCTCCAAGATTACGACCGACGAGGAGAAGCAATCTATTGCAATACATGAAGCCGGACATGCCACCATTTCATGGCATCTGCGATATGCCTCACCTCTTATCAAAGTGACAATCGTGCCGAGAGGCAAAGCTCTCGGAGCAGCATGGTACATGCCCGAAGAGCGCCAGATTACCCCGGCAGAGGCTCTTCTCGACGAGATGTGCTCGACACTGGGCGGACGTGCCGCAGAAGAACTCTTCATCGGCCACATATCCACCGGTGCCGCAAACGACCTTGAACGCGTCACCAAACTTGCTTACGCAATGGTGGCCTACTATGGCATGAGCGACAGATTGCCCAACCTGTGTTACTACGACTCCACAGGCCAGGAGTATGGGTTCTCCAAACCATACAGCGAGGAACGCGCCAAAGATATCGACGCCGAAGTATCGCGTATCATCAACGAGCAGTATGAGCGTGCAAAAGAGATTCTTCGCAAGCACTCCGATGGACACCACAAACTCGCCAGGACTCTTATCCAGCGTGAGGTAATCTTCACTGAAGATGTCGAACAAATTTTTGGAAAACGCCCATGGGTATCGCGCACGGACGAGATTTTTGCCGCACGACAGATTGAGCAGAAACAAACCGACAAAGATGCCGATAGCAAATCTGACAACGACACACCTGCGGAGCATAAGCCGGAAGACACACCCGACACACAGCAGTCCCGACATTCTCCGGAATCAGACACCGCCCCCACTCCTCCGCCGATTCCTAAGAAATAAGCAGAATATCTTAAATGACGAAAGCCGCGACATAATGTCGCGGCTTTCGTCATTTAAGAGCTCTCATATCCGAATCGGCTCACATGATTACACGCCGAATCGACACAACCTTTGCCCATGGGACAGCTGACAGCCTGACCCGGCCCGCCGACTCAATCATCATATCGTTGCCTATATATAAGGCCACATGATTTATTCGACCGGTTTTCTCAGATGCAAAGAAAAGAAGATCACCGTCGGCCACATCTTCAGTCTGTATCTCTATGCCGACAAGAGCCTGTTGGGAAGCATCGCGGGGAAGCATGATACCCTCCGACAGATACGCCAGACGTGTAAGTCCGGAACAATCCATCCCCTTGGCCGTGACCCCTCCCCATAAATACGGGATACCAATAAGCGACCGAGCGGTATCAAGCACACGTTCGGCAAACGCTACATTACGCTCCCATCTGTCAACGGCAACGCACATTGACGATGGAATAATTGCACGCCGCCCGTCAGGCAGCATAACGTTGGTATTAATACTGTCACATGATACTCCTATAAGTATATCACCCTGCACTATATCGGAGACAGGTACTCCAGTAGAATCACATGCCATATACGGCAACACATTAGTAGCTATGACACGTGGAGCCTCATTCCAGTACGCAATACTGTCCGACGGCACAAAAGTAAGAGAATTGTCAATAACATATCCCCGATAGCCGTCAGGAAGCTCAACATAGCTCCAGCCATCAGGCAACCGTTCCAGCACGGCAATAGGCCACCCCATCAGAGCCTGTGTCGACATTTCCGCGCCATGGCGCGGTTCGGTGCGCACATGCGCTGCTGATATGTGCGGAATAGCCCATTCCGTCGGCCCATTCTCTCTCTGTCGCCCGATATCCAGGGCCATTGCGGCTGTACGACCGGGCATGCCCAAAGTCACAGCCATTGTAGCGATTAGAGCAAAAGGAAACCTCATGACTCAAACAAACGCTGAAAAGCATACGCATCTACATAACTGCGGTCGCGACGAAGCCATGAACGCAAGCGACCGCAGATGTCAAATCCGGCATCCTTGAACAACGACTGGCTGCGCAAATTATCAATCGGGATAATCGCCCAAAGCTGATGCATCCCGATAAATCGTCCGGCATAGTCTATCCCAAGTTCAAGCATCCTTCTGCCATACCCTTTCCCTTGCCACTCACGATCTATCAGCACACCTACCCCGGCCCTACGGTTATGTGGATCAAAATCATAGAAATCAAGAGTGCCGACCGGAGTGCCACTTGCAAGATCTACCGCTACAAGCCGAAGTTGACGTGCTATGTATATGTCCGGCTGATAATTTTCAATATAATCCCACAGACGCTTGCGTGAATATGGCGCCAGCGTACACCCAAGTTCCCACAGGGATGTATCATTTTCCCATGAGGTAAGTACATCCAAATCGGTAGGCTCGATAGCGCGAAGCGCAACTACACCGTCATTCAGCAATTGTGCCATAGTTCTTTAAGTTTAGTGACTGTTAGAATTTATTTCTTATCTTTTCGCAAACGAATCAGCAAACAAGGTCCTGTTCACGAGCGAACGACCAAGAGTGACCTCATCGGTATATTCAATCTCATTGCCTACGGATACGCCTCGCGCCAGCTGCGTGATTTTTACCGGAACAGAACCGAGTTGCCGGAATATGTAAAAGTTGGTGGTCTCTCCTTCCATCGTTGCACTCAAGGCCAGGATTACCTCGGAAATACAACCACCTTTCACACGTTCGACGAGCGAACGTATCTGCAAAGCGTCAGGCCCGACACCATCCATCGGCGAAATCAGGCCACCAAGCACATGGTACAACCCGCGGTACTGTCCGGTACGTTCGAAGCTCATCACATCCTTAACGCTCTCAACCACACAAATGACCGAAGTATCGCGTGTAGCATCCGAACAGATCGGACATAATGGCTGCTCCGATATGTTATGGCAGCATGTGCAATAAGATATCCCACGTCTCAGGTCAATTATAGATTGGCCCAGTTCGACTCCGGTCTGTTCATCCTGCCGAAGAAGGTGCAATGCAAGACGCAATGCGGTCTTACGTCCTATGCCGGGCAAGCGCGACAGCTGAGATACCGCATTTTCAAGCAGAACTGAAGAAAATTCCTGTTCCATCATCTTCTACTCCTGCTTCACCCAATCAGACTTAAATAGGGTTTTATCAAGATAGTCATTCAGCAATGTGGAAAATTCCTCGTTCATACCACGCGGATACCTGACTTCGGCATATACCTGGGCAAGTGTGTTCTTGCCATTCTCACGGACAAAACCTATATTTTCAGGCAATGCCTCCTTCTCCGCATATAACCCTCGGATGTCATCACCGGAATAATCATGATAAAGTCCATCGTGCACAATACCCTTTACCGGCAGACGATCGGAAATCATCGGAGATGCGGCAGGATATCCCACTGTAAGAGTAATAAGAGGTATCACCCGGTCGGGAAGGCCAAGGACTTCAGAAATCAAAGGTGCATTAAACAGTGTTGTGCCAAGATAACAACATCCCAGGCCATGCATTTCTGCGAGAGTGTTAAACTGCTGAGCGAATATAGAGCAGTCAAGCACGCCATACATAAGAGCCTGCATATTATCAAATCCGGCTTCGGTGTCATTAATACTGCACCATTTGCAGAAACGATTTATGTCCACACAGAATGTCAGCACCACTCCGGCTCCCGATGTCACTTGCGGCTGATTGAAGTGTGCAGGAGAAATAGCCTCACGCTCCTGCCGAGTACTCGATACAATTACAGAATAAAGCTGCATGTTTCCGGTAGTAGGAGCATGGGATGCAAGTTCGATTAGATTTATCAAAAGATTCCGGTCAATCTCTTTATCTGTATATGCACGCACTGTTGCACGCGTTGCGAAATATTTGTCAATTGCGGTCAAGTCCATTATTGTAAAAGTTTATGCGAATATAGCGATATCTTCTGAGAATCGGAAATAACAGCCACAACTTTTTTAAGACGCATATTCCTTTCACATGCTAATGGCTACATGTATATAGGCCAATGCATCATCGCTTGTCAACATTCGTTGATTAGAGATGTCGACAAGTGATTTTATCAACACAAATTACCAAAATCAACAACATCACTTCGCTTAGCAATCAGGTAATACTCTATATTTCAGAATATTATATTTTTATTTTGGAAAACTTATCAACACCACGCATTTTTTTCATGAAACTTTTTGGACAAGACGCAAATAATGCTGAATTTTGCACGGTAATTCTTAGATGACCTTTTTCATTAATCGGTGCTACCTCAAAAAACACAAAAAGAAGTCGCTTGTCACAAACCAACGGCTTCCTTTTTTCGTATGGATACACACACCATGTATCCGCAAGCTGTACAAACCCGACAAATCAAAAAACATCCAACTAATATACCTTAATTGTGGACGAAAAAAAGACATATTCATTTGACGAAGCTCAAGACGCCACGTTGAAATACTTCAACGGTGACGAGCTTGCAGCACGCGTTTGGGTAACAAAGTATGCTCTGAAAGATTCATTCGGCAACATCTACGAGAAAACTCCGGCCGATATGCATCATCGCATCGCTAAAGAACTCGCACGCATCGAAAGCCACTACCCTAATCCGATGAGCCACGAAGAGCTGTTCGGACTTCTTGACCAGTTCCGTTATCTCGTGCCCCAAGGAAGCCCGATGACCGGCATTGGCAATGAATATCAGGTAGCATCGCTCAGCAACTGCTTTGTAATCGGACTCGATGGCGAATCGGACAGCTACGGCGGAATCCTTAGAATCGATGAAGAACAGGTACAGCTCATGAAACGCCGCGGAGGGGTCGGCCACGATTTAAGCCACCTCCGCCCTAAAGGAACCCCTGTCAAGAACTCCGCATTGACATCGACCGGCCTTGTACCATTCATGGAACGATACTCCAACTCAACCAGAGAAGTCGCACAGGACGGTCGTCGCGGAGCGCTGATGATGTCGGTAAGCATAAAGCATCCCGACAGTGAGGCTTTCATCGACGCAAAGATGACCGAAGGTAAAGTCACCGGCGCCAACGTCAGTGTACGCATCGACGACGACTTCATGCGTGCGGCCACTGAAGGCACCGCTTATACCCAGCAATTCCCTGTCAGCTCAGAGCACCCGGATGTGACAAAAGATATCGACGCATCGGCTCTATGGCACAAAATTGTCCACAATGCCTGGCAGTCAGCAGAGCCCGGAGTATTATTCTGGGATACGATTACCCGCGAGTCCGTACCCGACTGTTATGCCGACCTCGGATTTCGAACCATATCCACGAATCCATGTGGCGAAATTCCGTTATGCCCTTATGACAGTTGCCGTCTTCTTGCCATAAATCTCTACAGCTATGTCAAAAATCCGTTTACTCCAAAGGCTGAATTTGACTTCGATTTATTCCGCAGTCACGTAGCCAAGGCCCAAAGGGTAATGGATGACATTATCGACCTTGAGACAGAGAAAATCGACAAGATTCTTGCAAAAATAGACTCCGACCCCGAAAATGAAGAGGTAAAGGGCACTGAACGCCATCTTTGGGAGAAAATACGCTCCAAGACACTCAAAGGCCGCCGTACAGGCGTAGGCACTACCGCTGAAGGTGACATGCTCGCGGCCCTCGGACTGCGTTACGGCACCACAGAAGCCACTGATTTTTCAGAAAAGGTACACCGCACACTGGCACTTGCCGCATATCGTTCGTCAGTCGAACTTGCCAAAGAGCGAGGAGCATTCGAGGTATACGATACAAGCCGTGAAGCATGCAATCCATACATACAGCGTCTGGCAGAGGCTGATCCCGAACTTTATAACGAGATGAAGAAGTACGGCCGGCGCAATATCGCCTGCCTGACCATCGCCCCCACCGGCACAACATCACTGATGACACGCACCACATCAGGAATAGAGCCGGTATTCCTGCCTGTATACAAGCGCCGACGCAAAGTGAATCCCAACGATCCGGAGGTACATGTTGACTACATCGACGATGTCGGTGATGCATTTGAAGAATACATTGTGTACCATCCTAAATTTATAGAGTGGATGGAGACCAATGGCATTGAGCGCCGCGACAACTATACACAGGAGGAACTCGACGCGCTGGTTGAAAAGTCGCCTTATTTCCGCGCCACAGCCAATGATGTAGACTGGCTTGAGAAGGTGCGCATGCAAGGCCGTGTGCAGAAATGGGTAGACCATTCCATTTCTGTAACCATCAATCTGCCCGCCGACGTCACCGAGGAGCTGGTAGGCAAACTATACGTCGAGGCATGGCGTGCAGGGTGCAAAGGATGCACAGTATACCGCGACGGGTCACGTTCAGGCGTGCTCGTGTCTATCTCAAAAAAGACCGCTGCTCCGGAAGTATCGCCGATGGTCACCAACGCTCCTCATGTAGCCAAACGCCCGGTAGAACTTGATGCCGATGTAATCCGGTTCCAGAATAACAAAGAGAAATGGATTGCATTCGTTGGTCTTGTCGACGGACGTCCTTACGAGATATTTACCGGTCTTGCCGATGACGAAGACGGAATATTCTGCCCTAAAAGCGTGACGAAAGGCAAAATAATAAAGGCTGTAGACGACCACGGCAACAAACGCTATGACTTCCGGTTTATTAATAAACGCGGATATAAGACAACAATCGAAGGATTGAGCGACAAGTTCAACCCGGAGTATTGGAACTACGCCAAGCTCATCTCCGGAGTACTGCGCTACGGCATGCCTATCGACCAGGTGCTTAAACTTGTCGGCGGACTCGAACTTGACAGCCAGTCGATCAACACCTGGAAAATGGGTGTGGAGCGTGCGCTCAAAAAATATCTTCCCAACGGCACAAAAGCCAGCGGACAGAAATGCCCCAACTGCGGAAACGAGACACTCATATATCAGGAGGGATGCCTCATATGCACATCATGCGGCACATCAAAATGCGGATGACACCCGCTCATCAACACCATTAAGAGCATGTTTTAAAACTGATGCATGTTAAAAGAGTTCTTCAGACTTCTTTTAACATGCGCTAAAATTCAACAATATGAAAAAAGTCATCTCTACAACATCAGCACCGGGAGCCATCGGCCCCTACAGCCAGGCTATCGAGAAAGGCAACATGATATTCGCGTCCGGACAGATTCCCATCAATCCGGCCACAGGAGAAATTCCCGAAGGGATTACCGCACAGACACGACAGTCGCTCGCCAACGTCTCTGCTATCCTTGAGGCTGCCGGCCTGACTCTATCCGATGTCGTCAAGACTACCGTGTTTCTTGCCGACATGGGCGACTTCGCCGCTATGAATGCAGTATATGCCGAAGCCTTTACAGCTCCCTATCCGGCCCGCTCAGCAGTCGCGGTAAAAACACTGCCTAAAAATGTACTTGTTGAAATCGAAGTGCTTGCTATCCGTTGATTCAACCGCACAATAGATTGAATCAACATCATAATTAATGTACCGGTCGCCCTTCCCGAATAATTCGGGAAGGGCGACGTCTGTAATCATCCCCATAATTTAACCAAATTTTTTCAACCATCCATATAATATATCCTTATACATTTGGCATACAGTTCCATTACAGTCAGACCGCAATATATCTTATTTGACATCTGTTAAACCTGCCTTTAATTAATCTTAATCATTCCATAAGACATGAACATGCCGGGCAAAACGCACGTTTATCAAGCGAATCAAATTAGTAATTACATTAACAACCTGACATTTTATGGAATCAATTATCAACACTCATATCCCTGAATTCAAAGTTCAGGCATATCACAACGGAGAGTTCAAAACTATCACAGACAAGGATGTGCTCGGCAAATGGGCAGTATTCTTCTTCTATCCGGCCGACTTTACATTTGTATGCCCTACCGAGCTGGAGGATATGGCCGAGAAATACGACAAGTTTAAAGAATTGGGCGTAGAAGTCTACTCTGTAAGTACCGACTCTCATTTCGTACATAAAGCATGGCATGACGCCTCCGACAGTATTAAGAAAATCCAATATCCTATGCTTGCCGACCCCACCGGCATTCTTAGCCGCGCGTTCGGAGTGATGATTGAAGAGGACGGGATGGCATATCGAGGCACATTTGTAAGCAACCCCGAAGGCATGATTAAACTCGTAGAAATACAGGACAACAGCATCGGGCGTAACGCAGAAGAACTGCTCAGACGTGTGGAGGCCGCACAGTTTGTTGCCACACACGATGGCGAGGTATGCCCGGCCAAATGGAAACAGGGACAGGCGACACTTAAACCGAATATCGACCTGGTAGGCAAAATCTAAAAATAACCCTAAGCAATCCCGGTTAATAAAATTTAGCCGGGATTTTTAGAGCTTGTTTAATAATAAATGTTACCGTCAGGGCGGTCAGTCGGCGAGCATATTTTCGCTTGTGATGAGGGAGTTATGGGGTTCCATAACGACCGAAGAACGGGCGGAAAGATGCCGGCGAATGACCGAAGGGAGGTAATTTGTTTCATATCGTTGATATATTTTTGCATTTATCTTACAAGCAGGCAAGAGATTGTATAGGTTATTAAGTTATCTTTTGTCTCGTATATCTTGGCCGCTTTTCGCCCTGTTTCTCAGTCATGTACATAAAGTACAATCCTTCGACACATGTCGAAAATCGACTCAAGCTATACGACCCTGGCGGCAACATTTATTATTAAACAGGCTCTTAATAATTGATATTATGCTTGACAAAGATATTATCGAACAACTGAAATCGATATTTGGAAATCTGAAATCAGATATCGTTTTCCTACTACAGCAATCAGACAATGCGGCTCAGTCATCAGAGATGAAATCATTTCTTGACGATGTAGCCTCTACATCCCCGCATCTCTCCGTTGTTGAGTCAAACGACAAAGCCGAAGCGCCAACATTTGAGATTGTAAAAAACGGACAACCGACAGGCGTGAAGTTCTGTGGAATTCCGAATGGCCACGAATTCACCACACTGTTGCTTGCGATACTGAATTCCGACGGTCAGGGCAAAAACCTCCCGGATGAGACACTTGCCTCCCGTATTAAAATTCTGAAAGGCCCGATTGACTTACAGACATTTGTCTCCCTCACGTGCACCAACTGTCCGGATGTAGCCCAGGCATTGAATATCATTGCCATACTGAATCCAAGCGTTCAGAATACGGTAATAGACGGAGCTGTAGTACCGGAACTCGTACAGGAACTTAACATCCAGTCAGTACCAAGTGTATACGCCGACGGCAAGCCATTCAGCGTAGGACGCTCTTCGCTTGGAGACTTGCTTGAAAAACTCGAATCTGTATACGGTTTCTCCGACAACACCGCATTGCAACCTGTTACACGTGAATATGATGTAATCATACTTGGAGGAGGTCCGGCCGGCGCTGCGGCGGCAGTCTATTGTGCAAGGAAAGGATTCAATACCGCAGTAATCGCCAAAAGCGTTGGCGGACAGGTACGCGAGACCATGGATATCGAGAACCTCATCTCAGTTCCGAAGACAACCGGCCCACAGCTTGCCGCCGACCTCAAGACTCATCTCTCGCAATACGCCATTGATATATTTGAAGACCGCAATGTCGACTCAGCTGACGTGACCGGGAGCGAGAAGACTCTTGTTTGCGGAAATGAGACTTTCAAAGGGAAAGCCTTGATTATCGCCACAGGAGCAGGATGGAGAAAATTGTCAATCCCCGGCGAATCGGAACATATCGGACACGGGGTGGCATTCTGTACCCACTGCGACGGTCCATTCTATGCAGGCAAGCGTGTGGCTGTTATCGGAGGTGGCAACTCCGGCATAGAAGCCGCCATAGATCTTGCCGCGATGTGTCCGCATGTAGATGTATTCGAGTTTCTTGACACATTGAAAGCCGACGGAGTACTCCAGAGCAAGTCTGCCGATATTAACAATATCGATATCCATGTATCATCACAAGTGACCGAAATAATCGGTGATGGAAAGAACGTATCCGGAATAAAAGTCAAAGACAGAGTATCCGGTGCAGAGACAGTATATCCGGTGTCGGGAGTATTCGTTCAGATCGGGCTCGTGCCAAACAGCTCTCTGTTTAAAGACAGTATTGCAATTACCAGATCCGGCGAAATCATCGTGGATGAGCGGTGCAGGACTTCTGTCAATGGCGTCTATGCCGCAGGAGATGTTACAACCGTGCCATACAAACAGATTGTTGTCGCCATGGGCGAAGGCGCCAAAGCCGCGCTATCTGTATTCGAAGACTCCATGCGCGGTATGCTTGGATAATGTTATACATCGAAAAAAGATACTGATGCAAATGTTTTTTCCATTTGCATCAGTATCTTTTTATATCCTTTAGCCAATCAGAATGGGGAGTCAAAATCGCATAGCAACGGATGATGCATATCTTTTTCAGACAAAATGGCCTGCGAAGGGTCTATCCGCCAGTTTATGCCCAGCGAATCGTCTGCAATTGAAATCCCGCCATCGGCCTGAGGGGAATAATAATTGTCACACTTGTATTGAAATATCGCTACATCCGACAACACGGCAAAGCCATGTGCAAAGCCACGCGGAATAAAAAGCTGTCGGTGATTATCTGCGGTAAGTTCCACTGCCACATGCTTTCCGTAGGTCGCAGACCCCTTCCGTAGATCTACAGCGACATCAAGCACAGAGCCTACCACACATCTCACAAGTTTTGCCTGCGTAAACGGTGGCCGCTGGAAATGAAGCCCTCGCATAACTCCGCGCATAGACATGGACTCATTGTCCTGAACGAAATCAACCGGACCTACAGCATTTTCAAATTCGCGGCGGGAGAAACTTTCGAAGAAATATCCGCGGGCATCTTTAAATATCCGCGGTTCTATTATGACCACTCCATCGATAGGCGTCTTGATAAATTCCATGATTCAGAGCTCGTTTAATAATAAATGTATGCTTTTTGATTTTCACCCACAAAGATAAGCATCACTGCATACATTTCAAAAGGCATCGACCTATTTGCAATCAAAAAGCCGACGCCGAAAGCATCTGATGAGCGGCAAGCACAGATACGAGAGTTGCAAACTGCTGCATGGCCTCATGGGCTGAAGTATCGACCAGTTGCTCCGGGCCAAGTGTATTCAGCTTGGCATAGCATTCAGCCGCCAAATCGAACTTCTCCTGATTGCTCTCGACAAAATCGACAAGAGATGACCAGGCCTGGGCTTTTATATGTTCCTGAGCAGGCACATTTATTTCCTCAATACAAGCGATTAGCTTGCTTACATCTTCTGTGCCAACTTCCTGCGCCGGCTTTTCAAGAATCTGCTTTACATCCGAACCGCATGAAGTCACAATCAACCCCATAGCCATTACCAGCAGCAAAAATAATTTTTTCATCTTTAAAGAATTTCTTAATTTTACAGATGAAACACCGTCAGTATAATCTTAGTTTAAGATAAGACTGATTTTATAGCAAAAAACTTTTTGATGCTGACGGTATAAGAGTTTTTTTCATAACAAATATGCGAACCTGAAATTAACTTTTGTTATAAAACTCGATATAAACTTTAGCACAGTCCATTTGTCATATTAAATAAAGTAAACAACCCAATATATTCACAACTAAAACATTCTATACAAATGAAAATTCTGACACGAATTCTGCCCGCACTATTGATTGCAGCCGGCATCTTTTTCCTCGGAGTGTTTATCAAAAGTGGCATCGACAATTTCGCCTATCGCGACCGAGTGGTAGCCGTACGTGGCCTTGCCGAAAAAGAAGTTATGGCCAACAAGGTCACATGGCCTATAGTGTGCAAAGAGGTGGGCAACGACCTTACTTCAATATACGATAAGATTACTTCAAACACAGCCAAAATCAGCAAATTCTTGACTGACAACGGCATCTCAGCCGACGAAATACTTGTACAACCGCCCCAGATTCTGGACCTCCAGGCCGAACGATACGGTTCCAACGACCGGCCGTTCCGCTACAATGTAACATCTGTAGTTGTTGTTACATCTCCCAACGTTGAAAAAGTCAACAAACTCATTTCACGTCAGACCGAACTGCTTAAGCAGGGCATTGCCATAACAGCCGGTGACTATGAATACCGTACAATCTATGAATATACAGCTCTTAACGACATCAAACCCGGTATGATAGCAGAGGCTACAGCCAATGCCAGAGAAGCTGCCGATAAATTCGCGGCAGACTCAAAGAGCCGGCTCGGCAAAATCAAGACAGCCACACAAGGGCAGTTTGACATATCCGACCGCGACCCCTATACTCCCTACCTCAAAAAAGTACGTGTAGTATCCACCATTGTATTCTATCTTGAGGATTAAGAAGCTGTTTAAATCTCATATTACTCTGCTTTTGAGAGACTTGTCGGGATCTTCTTGCTTATTCTTCAGTCATGTAGCTACGATTACACTCCATCATCACAAGCAAAAATCCATCTGACAATCCTTCTCAAAATCGGTATCATATAAATTCAAACAGTTTCTAAGAGATTGTCGCCCCTTACAGATTAGAGTTAAAGAACTCCAACAGACGACTCTGCACCGCCTTACCGCACGAATGAGGGATATCCCATAGTTCAGTGGTAAGGCGGTGTCCTGCATTCTGGCTGTCCCACACTTTGTGCATCTCGGAATAAGCATCCTCGACACCGTCAATCGGGAATAGATGGTCCTGACGTCCATTGATAAAAAGCATGGCCCGCGGACACGCTATCGAAGCAATATGAGGATAATCAAGATACTGCCTTAACCCGGGGATACAGTTGGCAAATCCGCCATACTCTCGCTTTCGATCCTTGACCGACATCTGCACATCAGTAGTCACCATCCAGCACACCGACGCACCGGCTTTTATGCGGTCGCTCAATGCTGAAAGCATCCAACTGCGATAGCCTCCCATCGAACATCCTGCACAACCTATACGCTCCGAATCGACCTCAGGAAACGTCGCAAGCAAATCCGTACATGCTATGTCGTCGTAGGTCATAAACGCACTCAGGCTGCGTCCGAGCATCATCATATTCCCTGCAATAATATCATACTTCGACCGATCAATGCCCTCTTCGCGCCCTCGGTCACCCCACATAGGAGCGTCGGCCGAGAATACCACATAACCATTGCGGGCGAGAAAATCACCGAAATACTGCCCACCATAAAGCCGGTCGGCCCACTCGTCGGCATCAGCCACAACTACCGAATCTTCACCAAAAGGCCTGATCATTTTCTCCTTGCCGATAAACAGATGTCCGCCATGGTCATGAAGCAAATTCACAGCCGGATGAGGCCCATCTCCGTCAGGGACAAGGAGATATGCTGTAATGCGTGAATATGCATTGACATTAAAACGTATTTTGCGAGCCTCATATCCCTCCCTGCGCTCCGTAGCGACAATTTCCACTTCTGCCGAAGCTCTCTTAGGTGGCGTCATCATGCATTCCAAGACCTTCTCCCGAGCCATCATGCGCCAACTTTCAAAATCTTTTTCATCAGAGTTTCCCCATGCCATAGGATAAGTAAGTTCCTTCTTTAAATCCTCGACATATTTAGGCATATCAAATGTAAACTCATATTCACCACGTTTCTGCAACGGCTTCTTTGCCAGTAGCTCATTATCACCACCAAAAACAATAGACCACCCTATCATAGCTATTACAGCCATACGCAGTATATATTTTCTTTCTATCATATTATATGGAAATTATTTGGAGTACTAAATTCTAATCCTTTAACGACTACATTACAACTCATATTATCCCGATGGAAAGCCACAAAACAACTACATAAAATCATTGTGCAACATAATTAACAAGAACAATGGAAATTATTTCAAAATAATGCAAATTTAATTATCTTTGCAATCGTTACAATAATTTTATATCACAATTTTTTCATTTCATTCATTGCATGAAAAAATATTTTCACTGACATGAAATTCAACAATCGTTCGGTCATTGACACCCCACATCAGGTAATGATTACATCTCGCCTACAAGATAATAGCCCCGAAGTATGCGCTTTGTGGCTATTATCTTGTTATCTGCTCTGCATACAGTTCCGATCATGGATAATTCACATTATTTATAAGGGGCGGCAATGATATGAGATAAAAAATGCTTAACTTTGCCATAATAATATTGGCTCTCCTACCATTCACATACCCAACCATTTGCAGAATGAACTACCACAACTTCCGCAACAGGATTGTTCTTACCGCCGCCGTACTTGGCGCTACATTTAATGCAACCGCACTCGACCTGCCCACACGCATGGTCAATGGAAATGTATGCTATTACTATGAGGTACAGCCCAAAGAGACTGTATATAGCCTCGCTCGACGTTTCGGATTCACCAAGGCTCAGATTATACATTACAACCCATCGGTAGCCGACGGACTCCGTGCAGGTCAGACACTTTATTTCCCAAAAGATGAGGTAGATGCTCTCCCGTCAACTCCTAAACATCAGTCGAAGCAATCGACTCCGGAAAACAATGTCACATCACCTGCAAACACAACCGTCTCATGCCATCTTGTAAAAAAAGGAGAGACCATATATGGCATCAGCCGACAGTATGACATCTCGGAAGCCGATCTGATTGCCGCCAATCCTCGGCTGGAGACTGTCGGTCTAAAATATGGTACCGTTCTTACCATCCCGACTAAAGAGCCACAGCCTACATATGAATATACTCCGAAAAGCCTGTCAACCCCGGCCTCTACCTCTGTATATTCAACGCCGAAATCGGAATATTCCGTTACAGCCGATGCCACCGAGCCCAAAAACACAACAACGACAGCCTCGACTTACGAGTCACCTGTCTTCACTACAGCAAGTACCACCACTGTTTATGTTGAAAACATAGCATCAGGCGACACCATTGAATCAAAAAATTCCTATGGAAACAACATGTCGGCACCCCAGGTAGAGGATCCGACATTACTAACCCCCTCGGAAGCCACTATGCCCGATATCGAATCACAGCCTGACACACTGCGCATGACAGTCATGCTACCGTTCATGCTGTCGGCACAACAGCCCGACAAGCAGGCCCAGCTTTACACGGAATTCTACCGTGGGCTCCTGCTTGCGGCCGATTCACTGCGCAATCACGGCAATCCGCTCATAATATCGGCGTATGATACTGCCGCAAGTATTGATACGGTAAATTCGATACTCTCTCACCCGGAAGTTGCCAAGTCAACCGTGATTATCGCGCCCGATGACGACCTGCAATTAGGACGCATCGCATCATTCGCCTCAGAAAACGGTGCAAAAGTGTTCAATGCCTTTGCAGTGAAGAGCACACTTTACCATAACAACGCAGCCATGATGCAGGCCAATATCCCCCACTCCGATATGTATGATACCGCTGTGGCCGGAATCCTGAAAGAATATCCCGACTATACACTGGCAATGCTTGTACCCCAGGAAGGCGGAAAAACCGATAAAGCCGAATTTCAAAGTCGCCTACGTTCGAAAGCAATGGCCGATGGCCGAAAAATAGTTGAGGTAACCTACTCCGGCATGCTGCGCCAGGCTGATCTGGAGAAACTCACTGCCAATGAAAAATACATTTTCATACCATCATCCGGCACCCAGACTGAATTCTCGCGCATCATCAGCACTTTGAAAGCATACAAAGAGAGTCTTAATGACTACAATGCCGCACGTTTGTTCGGCTACCCCGAGTGGATAACATTCCGTGGCGATGCCCTTGAGAACATGCGCTTCATGAACACGACCATATATTCACGGTTCTACAACGACGAAAGTTCTCTGCGCACAAAAGATTTGACCGCAGAATATTCACGCTGGTACGGAACCCCCATGATGAATGCGATTCCGGTACAAGGCATTCTCGGATTTGATGCCGGCATGTATCTTATCCGTTCGTTAAACAACTCAGAGCCTTTCCCCGGCACTATGCCATACAGCGGTATTCAAAGTGATTTCCGGTTTGCCTCCGACGGCAGTAATGCAGGGGCCGTAAACAAAGCGCTATATCTTGTCAACTTCAGGCCTTCCGGCATAACAGAGAAAATCAGTCTATAATGGCAGGACTTATCAGCAGAATACACCGATTGCGCTATATGACAATGCTTGCAACTGCAATGATAGCATTGTCATCTGGTTCAGTATCGGCACAGGCTCATTACAACTCGAAATTCTCTATTGGAGGGCATGCCGGGGTGACCATGTCTAAAATGTCCTTTACTCCAAGCGTAAAGGAATCTATGGTCATGGGCCAGATGGCCGGATTACAGCTGCGTTATTGGGAAGAGCGGAATTTCGGTCTTATTGTAGAAATAAATTACGAACAACGCGGTTGGAAAGAAGATTTCGAGGAATATCCCTTCTCTTTCGAGCGCAAACTCAATTACATTCAGATTCCACTTCTTACCAATATCTTTTTCGGAGGGCGCCATGTAAATGGATTCTTTAATCTTGGCCCGGAATTCGGATATATGATTGGCACAAGCTATTCATCGAATTTCGATGTCCATAACATATCAAATATACCCGACTTCCCGCCAAATAGAGAAACCGACCAACTATGGATGGAGCCTACAAAAAAATTCGATTACGGCATCTCGGCCGGTGCCGGTATTGAATTCATCATAAAACGTCGCCACCGCATACATCTCGAAGGTCGTTACTACTTCGGCATAGGCAACATATTCCCCGACGAGCGCAAGGACACTTTCTCTGCATCACGAGGCACATCTATAATGGTCACATTAGGCTACTCCTACCGGATTAAATAGCAATCCTCTCTTGCCATAACAGACAGGACCACCTCATCACATCGGATTTACATTATCACACTTAATCTTGCATGCTGGCTAAATATCTCAAGACTATAAGAATACTTCTGGCTGTAGTTGTTTTTACAGCCATGGCATTACTATTCCTTGATGTCACCGGAATAGCGGCAACATATTGGGGATTTCTTGCAAAATGGCAGTTTGTTCCGGCTATACTATCGCTTAACATAATAGTAATCATAGGTCTAGTGGCTGCAACTCTGCTTTTCGGACGCATATATTGCTCGGTGTTATGTCCGTTGGGAATAATGCAGGACGGAATAGCCTGCATACGCCAGATTATAAGACCTCGAAGACGATACTCATATTCTACTCCGCTTACATGGTTACGAATTGCGATGCTCGTGATATTCCTGAGTCTTATCATACTCGGGATGGCTTCAATTGCGGCATTCATAGAGCCATACAGCGAGTTTGGACGAATTATGTCGTCGATTTTCAAACCTTTATATGTAGCGGCAAACAATATCATCGCCGCCAATGAACCGGCTGACAGCTACATGTTCTACCACGTCGACTATACAGTGGCTATTCCTGTAGTGATTGTTGCATCAATCACCCTGCTGACCGTAGGAACTCTTGCATGGTATGGAGGACGCACATATTGCAATACCATATGCCCGGTGGGAACCATCCTTGGGTATCTGTCACGTTTTTCATGGATGCGCCCGATGATTGACCACTCAAAATGCATAGGCTGTGGTGCATGTAGCCGCAAATGCAAGGCATCGTGCATTGATGCGAAAAAAGGAGAGATTGACTATACCCGCTGCGTGGCATGCATGAACTGCCTTGATTCATGTAGTAAAAAAGCTATTGTTTATGCCCCGCGCACATTGCATCCAACGCATGAATATGCGGCGACATCAGGCCCTGACAGCAAGCGCCGCGACTTTCTTACCGCCGGACTGATTCTCGCAGGAACTGTTGCCATTAAAGCTCAGGAAAAAAGTGTTGACGGCGGACTTGCGCCAATTGCCGACAAACTGAAGCCCAGCCGTCGTGTAAGGATAACTCCTCCCGGCTCAATAAGCCACAAGAACTTCACTACTCGATGCACGGCATGCCAGCTCTGTATTACCAACTGTCCCAATGGAGTTCTTCGCCCATCGACCGACATGACTCATTTCATGCAGCCGGAAATAAGTTATGAACACGGCTACTGTCGCCCCGAATGCAATGTATGCAGCAATGTATGTCCGGTAGGAGCAATTATTCCAATACAAAAGGAAGAACGCACAGCCATACAGACAGGTCATGCGGTATGGCTGTCTGAGCGGTGTATCGCAGCGACTGAAAGAGTGCATTGCGGCAATTGTGCAAGACATTGCCCTACAGGAGCGATAGCCATGATACCTGTTGATGCGGACGCACCCAATGGAGTAAAGATTCCTGCCATAGATACCGAGCGCTGTGTCGGATGCGGCGCTTGCGAGAATCTCTGCCCGGTACGCCCGTTCAGTGCCATTTATGTAGAAGGCCATGAGGTACATCGTAATATCTAACCGTTACCTGTTATTTTCAAAACACATCGATGAATAAAGGGACCGACAACAATATATCACGCCGCACATTTCTGAGGACACTTGGCATCGGAGCCGCATCTACCGCATTGTTATCCTGTCGCAGAAATGTCTCAGACCGCATTGGGCTAAACGATAACGCAGAGTCATCCATACCATTCAGAGCCGCCAACGGCCTGATGACTATGCGCATTAATCCATCGACCGGTGACTCTGTAAGCATACTCGGATATGGCTTCATGCGTCTGCCTGAGATTACCGATGCATCAGGAGAAAAAATTATTGACCAGGAACAAGTAGACAGGCTTGTCGACCATGCCATGAAGCATGGCATAAACTATTATGACACATCGCCTGTATACTGCAAAGGGAATAGCGAACACTCCCTTGGAATTGCTCTCAGCCGCTACCCGCGCGATAGTTATTTCATAGCCACAAAGATGTCGAATTTCGCGCCAAAAACATGGCCGCGCGAAGAATCGATTAAGATGTACAGAAATTCCCTGAAAGAACTCCGTACCGACTACATCGACTACATGCTGCTCCATGCCATTGGCCAAGGTGGTATGGAAGCCTGGGAAAACAGATACATAAATAACGGAATACTTGACTTCCTTATCGGAGAACGTTCGGCCGGAAAAATAAAAAATCTCGGCTTCTCATATCACGGTGAAATCGAGGTGTTCGACCACCTGCTTAAAATGCACGACGACGGGATTGTCAAATGGGATTTCGCGCAGATACAGCTCAACTACCTCGATTGGAAACATGCCAAACAGTTGAATACGCGAAACACGGATGCCGAATATCTTTATAACGAACTTCATCGCAGAGGCATACCTGCCGTAATAATGGAACCGTTGCTCGGAGGGCGCCTTGCGTCTGTCAACGACCATGTAATGGCTGAATTCAAACGCCGCCGTCCCGATGACAGTGTTGCCTCCTGGGCATTCCGTTTTGCCGGAACGCCGGAAGGAGTGTTGACAGTATTGAGCGGCATGACATACATGGAACATTTACAAGACAATCTGCTCACATACTCACCGCTTGAGCCATGCACAACCGACGAGCTGGACATGCTTAATCAGGCGGCCGACTATCTCGTAAAGTTTCCGACAGTACCCTGCACATCATGCCAATACTGTATGCCATGCCCCTATGGCATCGACATTCCTTCAATTTTCTCTCATTACAACAAATGTGTCAATGAAGGCAGAGTACCGACATCTTCGTCCGGCCCTGAATATAATCGCTTACGGCGGGCTTTTCTGATTGGATACGACCGAGCTGTCCCACGTCTGCGTCAGGCAAACCATTGTATAGGTTGCTGCGAATGCGTAAAGCATTGTCCACAGGCTATCAATATCCCCGGTAAAATGCAGGAAATCGACCAATACGTCGAGCAACTCAAACAAGATACATTATAGCAAATATCTCAATATACATTTCCATGAATAGACTATTTATCACTACCATCTCACTCGGCTTGCTTACGGCGGCATGTGGTACCTCCGGAACACATGGTGATTCCGATTATACCACATATGTCGATCCCTTTATCGGGACTGGAGGCCATGGCCATACATTTCCGGGGCCGGTTGTTCCCCATGCCATGATACAGCCGGGACCTGATACAAGAATCAACGGATGGGATGCCTGTTCCGGCTACCACTATAGCGACTCACTGATTAACGGATTTACCCAAAGCCACCTGAGCGGTACAGGATGTGCCGACTATGGCGATTTCCTCATCATGCCTACTGTAGGAAAGCAGATAATCAATCCTCAGATTGACACCCTGCAGAATCGACCGTTTGCCTCTGAATTTTCACATGCCGACGAGATTGCCAGGCCGGGATATTACTCCACATACCTACAGCGATATGGTGTAAAAGCAGAGATTACATCAACCGAACGAGCCGCGCTATATCGCTTTACATTCCCCCAGAGCGACGATGCCGGTTTTATCGTCGATCTCGACTACTCGATTCAGAACCAGACAAACATCGACATGAAAATCGAGTTTGAGGGTGACACAGCAATCCGCGCATATAAGATGTCGGAATACTGGGCATTCAACCAGCAACTCTCCATGTATGCGGTATTTTCAAAACCCTTCACCCATGAAACCGTCAACGACACTGTACTGAACAGCAAGGGCGAAAAACAGATACGCTGCAAGGCCCTTCTAAAGTTCCCGGATACCTCAAAGGACGAAATCGTATACGTCAAAGTAGGAGTATCTGCTGTTGACTGGGATGGCGCCAAAAAGAATCTTATGGCGGAAATACCCGGCTGGGAGTTTGACGCAGTGCGCGATGCGGCAAAAGACAAGTGGAATTCCTACCTTGCCACCATCGACATCACCGCCGACAACACCGATAAGGAAATCTTCTACACGGCAATGTACCACGCCGCAATAGCACCCGGACTCTTCATGGATGTCGACGGTCGTTATCTTGGCATGGACAGAAAGATACACCAAGGCGATACGGCAAAGCCTGTATATACCATCTTCTCACTATGGGACACCCACCGGGCGCTCCATCCTCTTCTCACAATCATAGACCCTCAGCTCAACAATGAGTTTATAAATTCTCTTCTTCTTAAATACGATGAAGGTGGTCTCCTCCCGATGTGGGAACTTGCCGGAAATTACACAGCCACAATGACCGGATATCACGCTGTATCCCTTATGGCAGATGCCGTATCGAAAGGCATTGCGGATTTTGATATCGAAAAAGCATGTCGCGCAGGCGTACGTTCATCAGTTTACGACACTACCGGTATCATAACACCGGAGAAAGTAAAACTCGCGCTTATGCCCAAATCGAAAGAATATAAAAACACACTGGGCTTCATCCCCTGGAACAAAGAATTTGAATCAGTAGCCAAGGGGCTTGAATATGCTTACAATGACTGGTGTATATCAAAATTGGCCGAAGCGGCCGGTGACTCGGCCGTCGCTGCCTCATACGCAGTCAAAGGCGAGGCCTACCGCCAGTACTTTGATCCCGTAACACGCTTCATGCGCGGAAAAGACGAGAAGGGCAAATGGCACGAGCCATTCAATCCACGCGCATCCAACCACCGCGAGGACGACTACTGCGAAGGTACAGCATGGCAATGGACATGGTTTGTACCTCATGATGTAGACGGCCTGATGACTCTTATGGGCGGCCCCGACAAATTCGCAGAGAAACTCGACTCTCTGTTTAATGCAGACTCTACACTTGAGGGGGAACTGGTATCCGCTGATATTTCCGGTCTGATTGGCCAGTACGCACATGGTAACGAGCCATCCCACCATATAATACATCTGTACAACTATGCCGGGCGTCCGGAACGCACTCAGGAACTTATCGATCAAGTTCTTAAGGAGCAATACCGGGCCGACACCGACGGTCTGTCAGGCAATGAGGATTGCGGACAGATGTCAGCATGGTATATACTTAACTCCCTCGGCTTCTATCAGGTGTGCCCAGGAGTACCGGTTTACTCAATAGGACGTCCATGGTTCCCACACGCTGTAGTCAATCTGCCGGGAGGAAAGAAAATCGAGATAAAGGTCAACAATTACTCCAAGGACAACAAGTATATCAAATCAGTCAAACTAAACGGCAAGACTCTCGACAGGCCATTCTTCAATCATTCCGATATTGCCAACGGCGCAATATTCGAATACGATATGTCGGCCACACCAGCATAATTGTAACAGACATCCACGCCAACAAGGCCATAAATAAGGACAAACCCCACTCCGGAAGTGATAGACACATCTTCCAAAGCGGGGTTTGTTTTTATTTATACCTTATGAAACTTTTATCATCATGCGGGCTTTACACTTGGGTGGGCCACCACCACAACAGCTGCTTCACCATCAGGATTGGTCTCATCACCTCCTGGTGTAGTGTCATCAGGTTCCGGCTCTGTGATGTCAAGATAATATGATACTATTGCGTTGGCCGGACTATAGTCAACAGCCCATACACCGATAAACATACGGAGCAGATGGCGTCCGACCCGCAGGCCATCGGTATTGAATGTCACGGTATAAGGCTGTGCCATTGTCGGGAATCCCATACCGTAATCAATCTGATATGTCACCGTGCCGAATGTAATTTCCTTGGCGTTACTGTTAACCGGTCGGACCGACTCGATAGTGAACGACTCTCCTTGCGGCACTGTAATAACATTGTCCACAACATTTACATCAGGAGCAAATGTTACCTCAACATCAAACTCCGGCACCTTGTCATCATCACTACAAGCTGCCAGAAGCAACATCGGGAGAGCACATAAAAGGTAGAAGAACTTTTTCATAATAGAATGCATTAGAGATTTTAATTTATACAACTAAAACAAACTATTATTAAAAGAGTTTAACGAACACCATATAAATAATCGGGCCTGCCGGTGAATATTTCATATCGGCAGGCTCGATTATATATTAACTGACTTCCGGCAGACTGACTACCGGACGGAATCTATCTTACTAACCGGTTCATCAGACGCTCAAAAGTATGTTCAAGATTATCAGAGAAACCGGGATGAGGACGTGATGTCTGTATGCAACAGCTTTTTACAGCAGTAAGCCATCTGAAACGCTCCTCTACCGGAAGAACTGCAATCGGTCCCGCATGTTTCTCACCGGCAGATATGGAGGTAAACGTGCTAAGCTGTCGGGCAATCTCATCATAACTGTGTATCGACGAAATACAACCGATACGCTTGCAGTCCACATCAATGTCGACCCGCATCCACCGCCGCCGCTTACACATCATTACCAGACCTACATTGACAAATTCCTCCCGTTCAATGTCCGGCACGTAGCGAATTACTGCATACTCATATAAGTCTCTGTCGTGCATTGATAGCTTCTTTAACGAATATATTACTGTTGGCAAGCCGTGTTGTAAGGAACATGGCATAAGCCTCACGCAACTCTGCCGGCGACAGAGTCGTATCATCCCAATCTAGCCATTCGTCAGGAATCAGCCCGACAATCTTTTGTAGCGTACGCGGGGCAATCCTTTGTCGTAGAGCCTTGTCTGCCTCCGCAATCATGGACGCACGAGGCAACAATGCATGGTCACGGATATAGGCAAACGGAGTCAGTGCAGCTTGAGCGACATCTCCCCATGCATGATGAAAATACAATGCCGCTCCATGGTCAATAAGCCATAGCTCGCGATTCCATCTGAGCATATTGGTATTACGCACTGTACGATCGACATTGGTAATAAATGCATCAAGCCATACTATACGTGATGCGGTATCATCGTCAATCTCATTGACATAGGGATCTACAGTAAACGCGCCCGACAGATAATGCAATCCGAGGTTTAGTCCGGTGCTTGCTTTCAACAGGTCCTGCACTTCCTCATCACCCTCGGTACGTCCAAAGTTTTCGTCAAGATCAAGAAAAACCAGTTCAGGGACACGAAAGCCGAGAGCACGTGCAATCTCGCCGCCGATAAGCTCGGATATCAGAGCCTTCTTGCCATGGCCGGCCCCTCGGAATTTCACTACGTACTCAAAACCATCATCAGCCTCTGCGAGGGCGGGAAGAGAGCCGCCCTCGCGAAGAGGAGTGATGTAACGGGTAAGTGACTGTTGTCGCAGTTCCATGTTTCAGACACAAAAAATCACCTGACTATATATCAGTCTACGATAATTTCGTCGACAAACATAAATGCGGGATCGCCGATTCTCGCACGCCCCTCCCATGATGGCATCTGCTTGACCGACTTGGCCACAATCTTGACATAGCGGGCCTTTACAGGCGAAAAGTCAAAATTATGAATGCGTATCTCCGAAGGTGTATTCTGAGGGTCTGGAGAATATTTCTCAGAAGCCATGGTTGTATATTTTTTTCCGTCTTCAGAGACACCGACTTCGATGCTCTCAGCGTCGAGAATCCAGTTGGGGTGATCGACTAAGGTACGCACTGCCACATTTTTCACATCAACCTGACTGCCAAGGTCGACCACAGCATCAAGATCACTGCCATTAAACCCAAGCCATCCGCCGGCGGTAAAAGCAGTTGTACCGTACTTGCCGTTGACAAGAGTAGTGGCACCTTCCGCACGATATCGCGAATGAGGCTCTTGTGACATTGTGATAGCGCGGCCTGTGGCCTTGTTAAAAGTCACACTGTCGGCAAAAATCTTGCTTGCCCCACCCTTGCGAATCGCCACGGCCTTAATGGTACCGCTCTGAGTCAACTGCACAGGTTTCTCATACAGAGTCGAAGATACGTTCGGTTCACTTCCATCGAGTGTATAATATACAGGAGCATCGTCAACAGTAGAGAATACAGCATCAATAGTTCCGGTCTCGGGATTAGGGGTAAGAGTGCCATTTACATTAAATATATGAGTGGCATAGCGATAACCGTTAGCCTTATAATGCTCGGCCAACTGCGGTACACGATGGGTAAAGTTCTTATAATCCTTCTTTGAAGGGTCAGTCCATTGTACCTCGGCAAGAGCCGCCATACGGGGCAGTTCCATATACTCTACCTGACTGTACTCCGGTATGTATTCTGTCCACAGGTTGGCCTGTACGCCCAATATATGCTTCTTCTCCTCATCGGTCATATCATCTGGTGTCGGGTTAAAGCTATATACCTTTTCAACAGGCACATACCCGCCGATTGCATCAGGCTCACCCTCTCTGTCGAGAGTCTGATAATAATCAAAATACATATATCCGGTCGGAGTCATTATCGCATCGTGACCCTGACGGGCGGCTTCCTTAGCGCCTTCTTCACCGCGCCACGACATCACAATCGCTCCCGGGGCAAGGCCACCCTCAAGAGTCTCATCCCAACCAATCATCTTGCGTCCGCGAGATGTAAGGAAATCGCTCGCATGATGCATGAAATAACTCTGGAGTTTCTGTTCGGCCGAACCTTTTGCATCGTCTTTCAGGCGGAGCTCACGAATCTTGGCCTGGCATTTCGGACAATTCTCCCAACGCACTTTCGGACATTCGTCACCTCCGACATGAATGTATTCCGACGGGAATATATCCACGATTTCAGAAAGTACATCATCAATGAATTCATAGGCCTTGTCATTACCGGCACAAAGCAGGTCCTCGCTTACGCCCCAGCGCTGCCATACTTCATACGGTCCGCCGGTACATCCCAATTCCGGATAAGCGGAAAGAGCGGCAACCATATGGCCGGGCATGTCAATTTCAGGGATGACAGTGATATGCCGGTCTGAAGCATACTTAACAATCTCACGCGCCTCATCCTGTGTGTAAAATCCACCATAAGGTATCGAGTCGGATGTCGAGAAATCATGGCCCACACAAGTGCCCTTTCGCTTTGACGCAATTTCTGCAAGACGCGGACGGCTCTTGATTTCTATACGCCAGCCCTGGTCCTCGCTGAGATGCCAGTGGAAACGGTTGATATTATGCAGAGCAAGCATATCGATAAACTTCTTTACCGAATCGACCGGGAAAAAGTGGCGCGATACATCAAGCATAGCTCCACGATAGGCAAACCGCGGAGAGTCGGAGATGTTTACAGCAGGAAACTCTACATCATGGTCGCCCTTTTCCGGGATAGACTTGCGTAGAGTCTGTATGCCATAAAAGTTTCCGGCCGCAGTAGTGCCGTTGATTGTTATCAAAGTCGGGGTGACATCCAGTGTATAGGCCTCAGGTGAGGAAGCGTCAAGATTGTCAAGCAACACTATTGCATTCTCATCACTTGGAGTATCAGTCACTTTCAGTTTGTGTCCCGTAAGTTGACTGATATATCCGGCAAGCAGTTCAGCATTGCTTTTGAGAGCCTCATTACCGGAAGGATAGATTATCACTGTGCGGTCCGTCAACGCGAAAGCACCGTTACCGTCTTTTGCAGTTATCTCCTGCGGCAGCGGAATTACCTGATAGCTGGCTGTTACTTTATCATGACTGCACGACATAAATATAGCAGTAGAAGCCAGCATACCCAGAATGACATTTCTTTTCATGGGTCGGAAAGGTTGGGTTAAGTGTATAAATAATTAAAATAATAATGATTGGAAAAAGGGTGATGCCACAGTTAGGAGCAAACCCTAATCAACTACAAAGTTAACATTTTCAATCAGATTATTTGTCGATATTCAAAAATTCTCATCGTAATTCTCTCAAAATTTCGTCAATGGCTCACCCTGACTCCAAACTTACGCATAAAAACATAATTTCCCCGATTCAATTCATGAACCGAGGAAATTGTATAAGTTGAATACATAGGCCTGAAATCCGGCTGGCAGACAAAAACTTACATCTGTTCTCTAAGTTTTGACTCAAGATCTTCTGCTGTATGCACACCCGCAGCGCGCCATTTGACCTCACCGTCGCGGAATACAATCAGAGTAGGGACAGACATTACCCTATACGCTTGTGCCAGCTCCTGATGTTTATCCACATCAATTTTAACGATTGTGACACTATCACCCATCTTATCCTTCAACTGTTCCAAAATGGGGTGCATCATCTTACAAGGGCCACACCAGGTAGCATAGAAGTCGACAAGCGTCGGCTTACTGTCTTTGATAATATCGTTGAATTCAGCCATAACGGTAGATATTTAAAAGTTTTATTTCTATAACGCCAACTTTGATAAATTGTTCAATCCTACCAGAAAGCCTCATTACATCTTAGCCCAAAGAGTCAAGTACCTGACGAATGCGCTCATAAGTGGTGATGCGCGTAGGCACAAGGGGAAGTCTGAGTTCGTTTTCTATGAATCCCATGGCATGAAGCAGGCATTTTACTCCTGCTGGATTGCCATCTACAAAAAGCAGGCTGAACAACTCGGTAAACCGATGATGGATAGTCAGAGCGCGCTGATAGTCTCCCTCAAGCGCAAGCCGCACCATCCTTGAGAATTCGCGCGGGAAAGCATTCCCTATGACGGAAATCACACCTACCGCTCCAAGAGTAAGCAGAGGGAACGTAATGCCATCGTCACCTGAAATCACCATGAAGTCGGAAGGCTTGTTTTTGATGATATCATCCATCTGATTGATATTTCCCGACGCCTCTTTGACACCGATGATATTGCCAAACTCACGGGCAAGGCGCAAGGTAGTCTCCGCAGTCATGTTTACTCCGGTACGTCCGGGCACATTGTACAATATCACAGGAATAGGCGAAGCCTCTGCGATAGCTTTATAATGCTGATAAACACCCTCTTGCGACGGTTTGTTATAGTAAGGTACGACAGATAGAACAGCACTAAACGGCGTCAGGTCGATTGTATTCAGTTCCTCTACAAGAGCCATAGTGTTGTTTCCACCCACCCCTATTACAAGGGGTACGCGGCCAGCCACACGCTCTGCTATAAACTCACGCAGTTCTGCTTTCTCACCGCTTGTCAAAGTAGCTGTCTCGGCGGTCGTGCCGAGCACTACCAGATAATCAACACCATTTTTTATCTGATATTCAAGCAAGCGGGCCAAAGCATTATAATCAATAGACTTGTCATGCTTAAACGGTGTGACCAAAGCCACACCCATGCCTGTTAAATTAATACGAGCCATAAGGGATCGGATGGAGTTTGAGTTACAAAGTTATGAAAATTTACCGAACTCATTACCTTTATTGGCAAAAAATATATGGCATATATTATATTATCAAGCGGAGCACCACAGAGCGCATCACACATAATACACTCCGGAATGCTCCGCCGATAATTTACTACCGATTAGCCCGACTTCTTATCAGACAATCTATGAATTCAAAATCATTACTCAGCAGGAGCTTCTTCGGCATCCTGCCCCTCGGCATCCACAAATTCGGTAATTCCGGCACCGACAAGGAGGTTATACCAGTTGAACACCTTGCGGATATCGTTGGTGTACACTCTTTCATCATCGAAGTCGGGAAGAATCTCCTTGAAGTATGCGCGCAGTGAGTGGTCATCGGCAAAAGATGACATATCTACCGTCTTACCGTCATTCTTAACCTTGATTGCATCAAACACCTGCGACAGAGGCACATCCTCATCAGTAGTATATATGGCGATATCACCAAGCGATACAATTTTGTCATGAGAATATGCCGGAGTGCGCTTACCGGTAGCAAGCGACTCTACGATAAGCATATTACGTCCGTTGCTTACGAGCTTGTACAGCCCGGGCTTGCCAGAAATGGCCAGAATGGTCTTTAACATATAGACTTGTATTGATTATTGTTAACTTGTTAATATTCACTGGAGAAATGAAAGCGTATGGTTGGGTAATCGCTCTGGGCCATCTGCAGCACATAGTTACTGTCGGCCATAAACACATCACGCCCGTCGCGGTCAACGGCCATGAACTGGTACTTGCGTTTTTTAAATGCCTCAAGTGCCTGCGGATCATCACTCTCAATCCAGCAAGCCTTGAACATCGACAACGGTTCCCAACGGACCGTAGCTCCATACTCATGAAGCAGTCGGTATTGAATCACCTCAAACTGAAGCTGACCGACTGTACCAATGATTTTTCGGCCGTTGAACTGGTTGACAAATAACTGTGCGACACCCTCGTCCATCAACTGCTGAATACCCTTTTCAAGCTGCTTGGCTTTCATCGGGTCGGTGTTCTCAATATATTTGAACATTTCGGGAGAAAAACTCGGCAAACCGCGGTAATGCAATTCCTCGCCTTGAGTCACCGTGTCGCCAATCTTAAAATTACCGGTGTCGGGTATGCCAACTATATCTCCGGGGTAAGCCTCGTCGACAACGCTTTTCTTCTGAGCCATAAATGCCGTAGGAGCGGCAAAACGCATTATTTTACCGGAACGCACATGACGATAAGGCGCATTGCGCTCAAACCGTCCGGAACATACCTTTACAAATGCTATACAAGAGCGGTGGTTGGGATCCATGTTGGCATGAATCTTGAAGACAAAGCCACTGAAAGCATCCTCCGACGGTTCAACTGTACGCTCAAGAGCCGACACTGGCCTTGGCGAGGGGGCAATTTTGACGAAACAATCGAGCAGCTCCTTTACACCGAACGTATTAAGGGCCGACCCGAAGAATACGGGAGCTACCTTTCCGGCGAGATAGTCCGCAGTAGAGAACTCGGGATAAACCCCTTCGATTAGTTCGAGGTCGTCACGCAACTTTGCCGCATCCTTCTCTCCTACCGCCTTATCAATACGAGGGTCGGCGATATTGTCTATCTCCACACGCTCAGTCACCTGAGTCTTGCTTGGAGTAAACAAGTCAAGAGAGTTCTCATATATATTGTATACGCCTTTGAATTTTGCGCCAATGTTGATAGGCCACGAAAGTGGACGCACCGAAATCTTCAGCTCGGCTTCAAGTTCGTCAAGGATATCAAACGGATCGCGTCCCTCACGGTCAAGTTTATTGACAAAAATAATGACCGGCGTATTCCGCATACGACACACTTCCATCAACTTCCTTGTCTGCTGCTCCACACCCTTCGCCACATCGACAACAATGATAACCGAATCCACAGCAGTGAGTGTGCGATAAGTATCTTCGGCAAAATCCTGATGACCAGGCGTATCAAGGATGTTGATTTTGTAATCGCCATAATTGAATCCCATCACCGATGTCGCCACAGATATACCACGCTGTTTCTCTATCTCCATCCAGTCGGATGTAGCTGTCTTCTTTATTTTATTGCTCTTCACCGCTCCGGCCACATGTATGGCGCCACCGAAAAGCAACAGTTTCTCGGTAAGAGTGGTCTTTCCGGCATCAGGGTGCGAGATTATGGCAAACGTACGCCGCCGGTTTATTTCATCATTTAACCCTGCCATTACTGCTGACTTTTTAAACGGGTTATACATTTGTCAAGAGAATCCATCCAATATGGAGTCTCGACATTATATGTAGCACGTATTTTTGATGTGTTCAATACGCTGTAGAACGGGCGAGTGGCAGCAGTCGGATAATCCTCGGTCGGTATGGGGATAATTGAGCAACCGGATACTCCGCCAAGACGAAAAATCGCTTGAGTGAAATCATACCACGATGCGACTCCCGAATTGGTGAAATGATATATGCCAGGCACCCACTGATGCGATTTAAGCACCTTTCCAATCGCTTCGGCAAGGTCGCCCGCATATGTCGGCGCCCCAATCTGGTCATTGACGACTCGTATTTCATTGCGTTCAGAGCCAAGACGCAGCATTGTCTTCACAAAATTGTGGCCGTAAGGAGAATACAGCCATGCAGTGCGTATAATTACGCTATCAGGAGCAAGAGCGATCAAGGCTGTCTCGCCCTGTCGTTTGGTGGTACCGTATTGCGACACCGGGTTTACCTTGTCGGCCTCGTTGTAAGGTCGATAAGCGCGTCCGTCGAATACATAGTCGGTAGATATATGAATAACTTTCGCTCCTGTCTCGGAAGCCGCATTGGCTATGTTGCGAACAGCCTCTACATTAACCCTATAACAAAGAGCCTTGTCTTCCTCGGCCTTGTCCACAGCCGTATAGCCGGCACAGTTGACTATGTGGCTTATATCATTGGCCTCGACAAAACGCTTGACCGCAAGTTCATCGGTCAAATCAAGTTCATCTATATCAGTATAGACAGCCTGACCCGGAAAGTCACGTTCAAGCACTTCCCGCAATTCGCGTCCCAGCTGGCCATTGGCCCCGGTAACTAATATTTTCATGTCACGTTATTTTACTTTTCGGGTACAAAGGTAGCAAAATACTGCGACTTTATTCACATTCCGACCTCCATTCATTTATAGAATGGAATCCGACCACAATATCTCACCAAATCCGGTTTATGTTATTTAACACAAATTCCACCGAAAAAGAGGGCCAATTGCACCATTAATTCCACACAAATTACTACCTTTGCACTCGAATAGAGACTCATGTTGTCGTTTTTCTCAGCAGTCTATACAAACTTCAGACTTAGAAAAAGGCAACTCAGACCGTGATGACTACGCTGTGAAGCCCAATCTATCGGTCGATGCACTCAGCCATAACTGATTTGGCTGTGACTCATCGCTATAAGACAAACTATCTTTAGAATCACAAAATCATGCCTTTTGGCTTAAGTCCGATTTCACCCTGTCGAAGGGCGGAACGGACATTTTTTTTGTCATCTCGTGAATATAACCTATATTTGCCATTATAAATAACCGTCATCTCTCCCGACATAAAAACCACATACAATGAATATAGGCGATATGATACCTTCCGACCTTGGGATTGATGCCGAAGGCCACATGGTAAAGGAAAGCGATTTCAAAGGCAAGCCTCTGATAATTTACTTTTATCCCAAAGACAACACTCCGGGATGCACCGCAGAAGCATGCTCTCTGCGCGACGGATATGCCGACATGCGCAATGCCGGATATGAAATAATCGGCATCAGCAAGGACTCCCCGGCAAGCCATAAAAAATTTGCCGACAAACACTCTCTGCCGTTCACGCTGCTGAGCGACACATCAACCGAGGTAAACCAGGCATTTGGTGTGTGGCAAAAGAAGAAAATGGCCGGACGGGAATATATGGGCACCGTACGCACTACGTTTATCACCGACACCGACCATCGCATAACACATATAATAAATAAAGTCGACACCAAGAACTCAGCCGGCCAGATACTCGACATGATAAAGCAGGCATGACCCACTGGGAGCGAAATATCTCGGTTTTTCGACACCGGTATTTCACCAATTATCCTTACATTTGCACTGCCGTTTGGAAAACGGTGGATATCATGCCGCCAATGGTCAACCAATTGTGAAATAAACTTCATATATCCATAACCAAATACCATCCATATATTATGGGACTTTTTGAAAAGCTTACAAAAAAAGCAAAAGAGGAGCGCCAGAGAATAGTGCTCCCCGAAGGCACTGAGCCGCGCACACTTACCGCAGCCGACCGTATAATCACCGAAGGCATTGCCGATGTAATATTAATCGGTGATCCCAAGGAGATTGCAGCAGCAGCAGCTGAGCTGTCGCTCACAAATATCTGCAAGGCCAGGATTGTGAATCCTGCCGACGAGAAAGTCATTGACAAGTATGCTCCAATATACTTCGACCTCCGCAAAAAGAAAGGCATTACCATTGAAGAGGCTCGGGTTATGACCGCCAACCCTCTGTATCTTGGATGTCTGATGATTAAGAACGGAGATGCCGACGGACAGGTAGCAGGCGCGCTCAACACTACAGGCAATGTGCTCCGCGCCGCATTCCAGGTAGTAAAGACAAAGCCAGGAATCAACTCCGTAAGCGGAGCATTCGTGATGTTGCTGCCGGAGAATTCTCCCTTCGGAGAGGACGGAATACTTGTGTTTGCCGACTGCGCGGTTATCCCCGACCCCGACGCAGCACAGCTCGCGGAAATCGCGCTTTCAGCCGCCGACACAGCCCGCGATATTGCCGGCATCACCCCTCGTATCGCCCTGCTCAGTTTCTCCACAAAAGGCTCGGCAAAGCATGAACGCGTTGAGAAAGTAATCGAGGCGACAAAGATGCTTCAGGAATCGCACCCCGAACTCCTTGTCGATGGAGAACTTCAGGCCGATGCCGCCCTCGTCCCCGGAGTAGCAAAGCAGAAAGCACCCGGAAGCGCGCTCGAAGGACGTGCAGACGTCCTGATATTCCCCTCTCTTGAGACAGGCAATATCGCCTACAAACTCGTACAGCGCCTTGCCGGAGTGCAGGCTGTAGGCCCAATCCTGCAGGGTCTCGCGGCTCCTGTCAACGACCTTTCAAGAGGTTGTTTTCCTGAAGATATCTATAAGACAATCATCATAACATGCAACCAGGCCATCGGAGCCAAGCATGCATAATCACATATCATTAAAAAATGAATATTTTAGTGCTCAATTGCGGCAGTAGCTCCGTAAAATACAAGCTGATTGACACAGCCGACAAACATGTGCTCGCCGAAGGCGGAGTGGAAAAAATCGGATTGCCCGACTCATTCTTGAAATTCAAGCTCGCCGACGGAAGCAAAAAAGTAATTGAAGAGTCGATTCCCGACCATCGCAAGGCGGTAAACGATATACTCAATCTCCTTACCAGCAAGGAATACGGATGTATCACCAGCCTAAAAGACATTGATGCGGTAGGCCATCGTGTGGTACATGGCGGCGAGAAGTTCAACAAGAGCGTGCTCATTGATGATGAGGTAATCGAGAAAATCAAAGAGTGCTACGATGTGGCGCCTCTACACAATCCGGTGAACATGGCCGGCATCGACGCAGTCACCGAACTAATGCCCGGTATTCCCCAGGTAGCGGTATTCGACACTGCATTCCATCAGACAATGCCCAAAGAGGCCTACATGTACGCACTCCCCTACCGTCTTTATGAAGAGTATGGAGTACGTCGTTATGGCTTTCACGGAACAAGCCATCGATATGTATCACGTCGCGCTTGTGATTTCCTCGGCCTGCCATACGAAAAGCAGCGCATCATTACATGCCATATCGGCAACGGAGGTTCAATCACAGCCATTCTTGACGGAAAGAGCATAGACACATCCATGGGTCTCACTCCTACTGAAGGACTGATGATGGGGACACGTGCCGGTGATATCGACCCCGGCGCCATAGCTTTCATAATGGAGAAAGACCGCATCAACACCAAAGGTATTTCCAATCTCATAAACAAGCGTAGCGGTGTACTCGGCATTTCCGGCATATCATCCGACATGCGAGATATAGATGCTGCAATAGCCGAAGGCAACGAACGCGCCAAACTCGCGCTCGATATGTACATATACCGCATTATCAAATATATCGGTGCATATACCGCAGTGCTCGACGGCGTTGATCTCATCGTATTCACCGGAGGTGTAGGCGAAAACCAGCAGCCACTGCGCCAACGTGTATGCGACCATCTGAACTACCTCGGAGTAAAGATTGACAAAGAAGTAAACGCAGCATCACGCGGCGAGGAAAAACTCATCTCCACTCCCGATTCAAAGGTAAAGGTTGTCGTAATTCCTACCGATGAAGAAATGATGATTGCAAAAGACACCGAAGAAATCGTAAACAAAAAATAACATCCGACTTAAGTACAGCGCGCCATATTCAAATCATATGGCACGCTGTGCCTTTTTATCTTCTAAAGAATAGTATACGTATGAAAAAAATCAGAGCAGCCATCATCGGTTATGGTAACATCGGTCGCTATGTACTTGAGGCTCTTCAGGAAGCGCCCGACTTTGAAATAGCAGGCATCGTACGCCGCAATCCAGAAGCCCAACAGCCGGCCGAACTCAAAGATTATCCTGTAGTAGCAGACGCCATGCAGCTCGACAATGTCGAGGTAGCCATCCTCTGCACGCCCACACGAGAGGTAGAAAAGCACGCACGCATACTCCTTGCCGAAGGGATAAACACCGTAGACAGCTATGACATCCATACCGGCATCGCCGATCTGCGTGCCACACTCGACCCTATCGCCAAAGCTCACGGATCGGTAGCCATAATCTCGGCAGGATGGGATCCGGGCAGCGACTCCATTGTCAGAGCACTCATGCAGGCGGCAGCTCCCAAGGGCATCACCTACACCAACTTCGGCCCCGGCATGAGCATGGGCCATACCGTAGCGGTAAAATCGAAAGATGGCGTAAAAAATGCCTTGTCGATGACAATTCCGTTAGGCACAGGCATACATCGCCGTATGGTGTATGTAGAACTCGACGGATCCAAATCAATTGAAGAAGTTGCCGCTGCAGTCAAAGCCGACCCATATTTCTCATCCGACGAGACACACGTGATGGCAGTACCCTCTGTCGATGATGTCCGCGATATGGGCCATGGAGTAAACATGGTGAGAAAAGGAGTTTCCGGCACAACCCAGAACCAACGGTTTGAGTTTAATATGTCGATTAACAATCCGGCTCTTACAGCACAGATACTCGTAGGAGTGGCTCGTGCGACTATGATTGAACGACCGGGAGCATATACCATGATTGAGATTCCTGTAATCGACATGCTCTTTGGCGACCGCGACGAACTGATACGCCATCTGGTATAACCCAATAGCACGGAATTTCATCTACAAATATCAATTTAACCCCAACCAACTATCAATCAACAACCGGCATGCTCGACTACATTACATGGGCCGCCAACCCCGACATAATATCCAGTCCGATAACCGTAAGATGGTACGGACTTATGTTTGCAATCGGCTTTATAATAGGCTATGAGATTGTAGCCCGAATTTTCAAACATGAAGGGGCTCCTGAACGATGGCTCGGCATATTGCTAATTTATGTGGTTATTGCCACAATCGTCGGAGCGCGTCTTGGCCATGTGTTTTTCTACGAATGGGATGTATACAGCCAAAATCCCATACGCATACTATACATATGGGAGGGTGGACTCGCAAGTCATGGCGGCACAATCGCCATAATCATTGCCATAATCCTATACTCTATTTTTGTAACCAAGCGTAGCCCTCTATGGACATTCGACCGGTTGGTCATCGCGATAGCCCTTGTAGGTGGTCTTATACGACTCGGCAACCTTTTCAATTCCGAAATCTTCGGCACCGCCACAACCCTACCGTGGGGATTCATGTTTGTGCGCTCCCGCGAATGGCATATGCTCTACGAGGGCCAGGCAGTACATCCCACCCAGATTTATGAAGCGTTGTGCTACTTCGCCCTTTTCGGACTGCTTATGTGGATGTATTGGAAAAAGAATGCCGAAGAACGTCCCGGACTGATATTCGGAGTGTTCATGATAGGAATATTCCTGCCTCGTTTCCTCATTGAATTTATCAAAAACGATCAGGTGGCGCGTGAGGCTACCATGTCACTCAACATCGGACAACAACTGAGCATACCGTTTATATTGCTTGGAGTCGGATTGATTATATATGCAATGATGCGCCCTAAAGTGCATCTTACATTCCCCAATCGATTCGCCGACGAAAAAGTGACAACAAAACGCAGATAAAGGCTGCTATACGTCTGTCACCACAAACACATAATTCTGACCACCGGGCGCGAGGATTTCAATCCACGCGCCCGTGCTGTTTATCCGGTGAGCCTTCGCCGAATTGATTCTAATCTCTTTACCGTTGACACACAGACATGCATCGGAAAGCGGACCGGCCACAGAAGTCGCCGCATAGGAAAACTCTACCGAATATCCGGTAGATAATTCTATCATGCTGTAGACATCATGCCCGTCATCCCTACGGTCGTACCTTACGAGCACACCTCCATCCTTATAATGAAGCTGTAATTCCGGCGATACATATCGTGTAGAACCGTCGGCCAACTCAAGAGCAAAATAATCCGGGTCAACCGGAGGATTGACCTTATTATCAAAAATCGACTCATGGGGTACTGTGTAGCTTCTATGGCATGAAACTAACGACAGACAGAGTATTAAAGAAAACACGCAGTAGGCTTTCATGGGCGTATGTCAATAAAAAGTTTTCCAGATGCAATTGCATTGCGATATCTTATTTCATGGGTTCCGACACCGATTTCCGACAGAGCTATACGCGCATTTTCCACATCGGCACCATCCACACTCCACATCACATTATCAGGAACATATGGCGAATATAAATCAAGATACACATCTTCGGCCACAGAGTAGACTCCTCGAAGAGGTAACTTGACAACAGGCTGTTCACCCGTGGCCGGTGGCGGATCAGTCTTTCCTGCCTGTCCATTATACACCTCTCCCCTATTCTCGCCCCATATATATTCGGCAAGCTCGGGATAATCGACAAAAGGATTGCGATTGCCTTGCCTCGCCTCGACAGCATCATTGCCGGAGCGTTCGATATCCGTCACGGGATATTGTCTGTGCCAGTCCATATATGTGTCAATTGAAAAATCAGTCAGTCCCGGATACTCTGCAGAGGTGAAAAACTTTACTCCGTCTCCACTCCATATCGAGCATGGATATATGGTGGCAATATATAGAATACGTCGGGCAACGGGACCCTTCATGGCATCGGCCGGCTCAATTACAGGTATATTCCATCCATCAAGCAGAAGCACTCCTCTGCTCCATCCATCACCATATACAATATCAGAAGCTGCGTCTACCGACGCAAAACCGTTCCCTGCCGCACATGCCTTCATAACTTCCGGACAAGTCAGAATACAATTGTATAGATCGGCTAACGACTGTGACCGGTAAGCAGCGGGAAGTCCAAACCAGCTTTTGTCGACAGGATGTGCAAGAGCAAGCGACATGCGTGCGTCAGACAATGAATAGCGATGTCCCGTGACAGCGTCGGTTACAGAGCCCGAGCCATTTGACACGCCTTGCTGTTCGGCTATGATTTCAAGATACTCGGACCATTGGATATCCGTATCAACCATATTCACAGGGCCGCAATGCCGGTGCAGTGTGTTCTTGAGAGCATCATCCTTTCGGCCTACGGCATAATCTCCGACAACATCGGGATAAAGTACGCCACCCGATGCCATACATGCCATCGTTATAGCAAAAGGACGGAGGAGAGATAAATGTTTCATAAATCACTGTATTTCTTTTTCCTGTGCAAATAATAGTCTGCGATTATATTATTATGTCCCGACAAGAGATTGTCATGCGGACGGGTAGTATACTTACTTCGCATTTTACGGAAATCGCGATGTGCACGCAACACAGCTCCTGCGCTTTTCCAATCCATCCTGACAACAAACATAGCAAAAGCGAGAGTATCGTACAGTCGTCTGACAAACAGCCGTTTACGGCGTATGCAGTCAGGAAGGTTCTTATGCAAGAGCAAAAGATTGTTGCGGAAGTTAAGATATACTTTACGCGGATTACCTTGTGGCAGGGTTCCTCCGCCAAGATGGAATACCACGCTTTCAGGCACTACTCCGACAGTCATACCAGCCAGCCGAATGCGCCAGCACAAGTCAATCTCCTCCATGTGGGCAAAGAAATCAGCATCAAGCCCACCGGATTTTATATACAGGTCGCGCCGCACCATAAGTGCCGCTCCTGAAGCCCAGTCGACATTCATATTACTGTCATATTGGCCTTGGTCAGATTCAATCGTATCAAAAATACGTCCTCGGCAATAGGGATAGCCATTACAGTCAAGGAAGCCACCGCATGCGCCGGCATACTCGAACTTCTCCGGCTCAATGTCACTGAGAATCTTAGGCTGACATGCTCCGGCCGATGGATTTGACTTCATATAGTCGACCAGCGGACCAAGCCACCCTGAAGCCGGACGCACATCGCTGTTGAGCAATACCACAAACTCAGTGTCAACCATAGAAATGGCACGGTTGTATCCCTCGGCGAATCCATAATTCCTGTCAAGACAAAGCACTCGTACCTGAGGAAACTCAGCGGCAAGAAAGTCAACCGAACCATCGGTTGAACCATTGTCCGCCACAATAACCTCACCAACCGACGAATCAGTTGTCGACAAGACTGCCGGAAGATAACGGCGCAACATATCCTCGCCGTTCCAGTTTAGAATTATTACAGAGGTGGATGGATTATGTTCCTTCATGATTCCAATGATTGAGAATGAAGAGTATCTATGAATCCCTCAGGATAATCCACAGCATACTTCCAGCGTTTATGTGTCCACAGCCATATGTCGGGAGTGCGGAGTATGGTCTGCTCAAGCATACGCGCATACATGTCTGTAAGGGCAAATTCCGGCAACTCAGACACATTCTCTGTGAGAGGACGCACTGTCATGCGATAATGTCCGCGGGAGGGCTTCTCCACATCCCAGTATAGGGCAGCCATATCAAGACGACGCACTATTGTCTCCGTACCTGTAATCATCGCCGTGGGATGATTGAGGAACTTTACCACATGAGTGACATCTCCGGCACTCGGTTTCTGGTCGCTCATAAAGCCGACTATCGCCTGACATCCTGCCCGACGTAGCATCAGAAGGTCACGGAAAACGAGTTTCTTTTCATAACTCACCGATCCGAAACGGCTGCGCAACATCAGAAAATAGCGGTTGAACCATTCGTTAGTAAGCGGCCGGTATACCTGTGCATAGACAATCTTATCAGAAGGCTTGAAACGTGACCACAATGTTATCGATGTGCCCCACTCCCAGTTACCGCAATGTCCGAAATACATGGCGATGCTGCGTCCTTCGGCAAAAAGCCGGTCGACATGTTCGATACCGACAATCTCAAACCTCGATTTAATCTGCTCGTCGCTGACATGGGCAAGTTTTATGGTCTCAACAAAATAATCGGCGAAATTACGAAAAAAACGGCGGCATATGTCATGACATTCCTTATCGGACTTCTCAGGAAATGACGCACGGATATTCTCATAAGCTACACGCCTACGATAGTGCACTATATAATAAAGTATGATGAATATCAGATCGCTTATGGCATAAAGAACCCGGAATGGCAGTCTGGCAATGCCACCAAGAATAATTCCAAGCAGACCATAATACCATTTTTCTCTCATAGTCACGGCTTTATAATTTCGCCCTCAATTTCTTCCCCGATATTATCCGGAGAACCAAGCAGCACATTTACCACCTGTCCAGCAAGCTCGGGCACAGGCTGCATTCTCACTCTCAGATAATTGTCGGTAAATCCCATCATAGGCTTTCCCTTACGAGGATGCTCTGCAAGCACGGGCCTCACCGTTCCGGCAAAACGCGATGAGAATTCCGCAAGTTTGCGCTCGGATATCGCAAGCATCTCGTTGGTACGGCGATGCTTCTCCTGCTGAGACACTACACCGTCAAGTTCAAGCGCTCGTGTGCCCGGACGTTCGGAATATGGGAACACATGCAGACGGCTTATGTCAAGACTGTCGACAAAATCGCGGCTTTGTGCAAACAGTTCATCCGTCTCGCCTCTGGCACCGACAATCAAATCAACCCCAATAAACGCATGAGGCATAGCATTGCGTATACGTTCCATACGGTGGCGGAACAGCGATGTGTCGTAATGTCGGCGCATGAGACGCAGTACCTCATCGCTACCAGCCTGCAGAGGCACATGAAAATGAGGCATAAATGCTCTCGATTCGGCTACCCAGTCGATAATCTCATCGGTAAGCAGATTCGGCTCTATCGAAGATATACGATAGCGTTCTATACCCTCCACCCGGTCCAAAGCCTTGATAAGGTCAAAGAAATTATCATCACGCCCTTTGCCGAAATCGCCGATATTTACTCCGGTAAGCACTATCTCGCGGCCACCGTCCTCAGCAACCTTTTCAGCCTGTGCGACAAGCTCGGCAATAGTACCCGAGCGACTGCGCCCGCGTGCCATAGGTATTGTGCAGTAAGTACACCAATAGTCGCAGCCATCCTGTACTTTCAGAAAATGGCGCGTACGGTCCTCGGCAGAACATGAGGGGGAAAAGGTACGTATATCTTTTGTCGGAGTTACCTCGTGGACAGTTGCGTGGTCGGACATCCAACGGTCAATATAATCCGACAAAAGCAACTTGCGGTCACTCCCGGCCACAACCGCCACACCCGGCAGCGCGGCTATTTCCTCACTCTTAAGCTGAGCATAGCATCCGGTCACAACAATTGCAGCATCGGGATAACGTCGGGCAAACCCACGTATCGCCTGTCGGCACTTTTTATCTGCAACCTCTGTGACACTACATGTATTTATAACCACTATATCAGGCGTTTCCCCGGCCTGTATCCGACGTATTCCCTTTTCGGCAAACAGTCGGGCCACAGTCGAGGTCTCTGCAAAATTAAGTTTGCAGCCAAATGTATGAAACAATGCCTTTCGGCCAGTAAATACCGATTGATCAATCATAACTGCAAATATACATTTTTTACACCACTCCACATCTTCGCATTAAGCCATTTTTTATCCATATCTGAAATTCTAGACAAGTGTAGAGTCCAACAGCAAATGCAAAGTTAACCGACATTTGCGAAAAAGCGCTGTTTTGGAGAGTCAAAGTTGATTTTCTCGCGAGGACGCCGGTTTAATTTCTTCTGTATCTCCATTATTCGTTTATCGGAGAAGTCATCGAAATTGGATTTTTTAGGGATATACTTTCTTATGAGTTTGTTTGCATTCTCAATGGCGCCTTTTTGCCATGAGCAGTATGAATCAGCGAAGTACACGATAACTTTTTCGCGATTTTTCATACTGAGCAGACGCGTTATCTCAAGATGTGCAGCGAACTCGCATCCATTATCAGTGGTGATTGTCCTCAAGGAGTCACGGTAGGGATAAAGAAGCCTTGCCACAGTCTGTGCCGTGGGCATGGCTTTGCGTCCATGATGAAGTTTCTGCTTTAGTAGATGACAAAATTCAAATTTATGCTGTTAAACATCTAGTTTTCAAGTGATTAAATTTGTAAAAGTCCCTAAAATTTAGTAATTTAAAGGAAAAGTTTGGTCGCTTTTTCTCATGAAAACTACTAATTTCAAGGACTCGGTCAAAGTTAACCAAATCCTCCCGATTATGCAAGAGCATTTTGGACAAAGTCAGGGCTGGCGCATGAGATTTAACTCAAATTCAGTCAAAAATTCACCTGATTATGTGAAATAAACTTTCAGATATTGCATATATTGCTGAAGATGGATATATTAGAGGTATGCAAATAGAAATTTTCAGCAAAGTAAAAGACCCGCGCGACTTGGGCAAGGTTAAACATGAGCTCGAGGATGTGCTCCGAATGGCACTCATCGGCGTGTTGTGTGATTGTGAGGACTGTGACGACATATCGGATATGGTTACAGACCGAGAGGAAGAATTCAAGGCCGCCGGATTGCTGAAGCTTGGCAACGGTGTCCCGTGTGGTGACACGATACTTCGTGTTGTAGAGTCTGTCAATCCCGCTCAGCTCCGGGCAAGTCTTGATTGCTGCCGAGGCCACATAATCGAATCCCTGTGCGGCAATCAGGTCATCATTGACGGTAAGAAACTGCGGGGTGAAAATCCCAGGAGTCCCGGATGCCACGGACTGTATATCCTCAATGCGTGGGTATCTGAAACAGAAATCTGCGTTGCCGAAAAGCCGGTGGATGGCAAGACCAACGAACTTACGGTTCTGCCGTCCGTATTGTCCTCTTTATGGCTTACAGGGGCATTGGTTTCAGTCGACGCAATGGGGACCCACCGTAATATCGCAGAACAGATCATGCTCCAGGGCGGCGACTATCTGATGGCGCTTAAAGACAATCAGCCGATACTCAAGGGCTTGACGGAAAGTATCTTTAGTAGCACTACTCCAATATCGGTATACACAACCGAGGAAAAGGGGCACGGAAGAGTTGAGAAGAGAACCTGTTCAATTATGGATACGACACTTTTGGAACAGGAGGGAATGTACGAGAAGTGGCCCGGTCTTAAACGTATCATAAAGATGGAGCGTGAGCGTACTGAGAACGGTGCCCGCTCGCGTGAAACAATCTACTATCTCAGCAGCGTGGAGAAAGATGAGGCTTCTTACTATGCGATGCGTATTCGTGCGCACTGGGGTATCGAGAACAAACTGCACTGGCATCTCGACGTGACGTTTCGGGAAGATATGTGCCGCGTACGCGCCAAGAATGGCGCTGTCAATTTTTCAGCGATGCGCAAGTATGCATTGGAAATGCTTAAAAAGCAGAACGATAAACTCAGCCTTAAACGAAGACGCAAAAAATGTATGTGGAGCACTGAATATCTGTACAAAGTCTTTAAGGATAGTTAAATCTCATGCGTCAGCCCTGGGACAAAGTATGAATCTGGCACGCATAAAACTTATGCGCAGGTTCAACTGGCAAGTGCAAAATTAGCGATTTGTTTGAAGAACTCGGTTTTCGGGTTTGAAAAACCGAGTTTTTTCCGTGGTCTGAGGTTTAGTTTCTTTGCGACATTCTTGATGTATAGGTCAGTGAAATCATTGAAATTTGACTTTTTGGGGATGTATTGACGGATGAGTTTGTTGATGTTTTCGACCGCTCCTTTCTGCCATGAGCAGTAGCTGTCGGCAAAGTAAACAGTCACATCATCGAGACCTTTGATGCGTAATCCGGCGGTTATGTCGAGGTGTGCCGCGAACTCGCTGCCGTTGTCAGTAGTGATGGTTTTAAGATATTTACGGTATGCGTACAGCATTCTCACGACAGTCTTTGACAATGGCTTGGCTCTTTTTCCGTAAGGTAGTTTCTCCATCATCACAAAGCCAGTCATGCGTTCAAGCAGCACTAGAATCGCGTGCCCGTAGGCATCAACAATAAGATCCATCTCAAAATCGCCAAAGCGTTTGCCGTCGGCCTCGGCCGGTCTGTCGTGTATGCTTGTGCGGTTTGGTATGTTGGTGGCTTTAGTGGGTTTGCGTTCGCCTTTTGGTCGTCGTCGGAAGTCGGGATGTCTGCGGTGACGGCGCAGTTCTCCGCTTTCATCAGCGTTTATAATGTTGTAAATGGTCTGTATGGATACGGAAACACCTTCCTTGGCCAACACGCCACGAATTTGTTCTGGTGACCATTGGTGGTCAATAATCATCTGTTTTATACGCCACACCAACACGCTGTCGAGCTTCTTGTTGGATGTGGTGCGCTTTCTGCGTTCAAGGGCTTTGGCATGAGCCTTTTCCCACAGATAGTGGCCTTTGGTTGTGGAATTGCGCTTCAGTTCACGACAAAGCGTTGACTGACTGCACCCTACTATGAGGGCAATTTCTTCTCTCGAAGTTTTTCTTTGCAGTAAGGCGAAAATTTGCGACCTTTGCTGCGAGGTTAATTGTCTGTACATAAGCAATACAAAATTAGTTAATCTCAGGGAGACTTCGGTCTCCCTTTTTATTTTGTATTGCCAGTATGTTCTGCTGCTGTTCGCTCTTGGGGGCGGTTTAGGCCGCCCCCGCCGCTTGGGCATCCCCTCGCCAGAAGGAGAGAGGAGAATGACTAATGCCCATCTCAAAGTTTTGCACTTCGATTTGGAATCTTCACATAAAACTTATGGCGCTGCTGCTCCATGCACTCTGTGTGGTGCAGACTGTCAGCCTTCACAAACTGGCTGATGCGATGCCTACGACTGTCGACAAGGACTCCAACCTCAGACGGCTCCAAAGATTCTTTGCCAAGTATGTTCTTGACCTTGACATCATAGCCCGTATGATTTTCTCGCTGCTTCCCGTCAAGACCGGTCTTGTGCTCAGCATGGATCGCACCAACTGGAAGTTCGGGGAGTTCAATATCAACATTCTTATGTTGGGCATCACCTATAAAGGGATTGCCTTCCCTTTGATATTCAGTCTTCTCCCTAAACGTGGCAACTCCAACTGGGAAGAACGCAAGAAGATTATGGAACGTTTTATCCGTCTTTTCGGAGCGGAATGCATCGACTGCCTTGTGGCAGACCGCGAGTTCATCGGAAAGGAATGGACAGGATGGCTCAACAGCCGTCGCATACGGTATTACATTCGAATACGTCAGAATTTCCGGATTGTCAAGCCTTCCACCGGTGAAAGAATCCGTGCATGGTGGCTGTTCAATGATTTGAAGGTCGGTCAGGAGAAATTCTTCCATAAGCTCTTTCTTCACAAAGGTGAGTATGTCTATCTTGCCGGCAGCCGGATCAAAAACTCCGATGGTGTTCCGGAATTGCAGATTCTCATATGCTTCAATCGGCCCGAGGAGGCGATTTTGACATACAAAAAACGATGGGAGATAGAAACGGCCTTTAGAGCCATGAAATCTTCCGGCTTCAACATCGAGGACACCCATATGCGTGATATGGAGCGCATCGCAAGACTTGTCGCGATGGTGTGTGTGGCTCTTGTATGGGCATATCTCGTTGGTGAACATAAAGATATAAATATTAAACCGATAAGGGTTCTGAAACATGGAAGAAAGGCAAAGTCGCTTGTCAAGTATGGTTTGGAGGAGATTTCAACAATACTTCTGCGTCCGACTTATACCCCAAAATTCGATGTTTTCAAATTTTTGTCATGTACTTAAAGTTTCTGCATAAGAATAAAATTGGTGGATCGTTCGGTCAGGGTTAATATGACATGTCCGAACGAATCGACAATGGTGTCCATCTCCCAATCGCCGAAACGCGTGCCGTCGGCCTCTTTGGGACGTTCATGTATGCTTGTCCTGTTGGCAATGTTGGTCGCCTTTGTGGGGTGTAAGGCCTTGGTTCTCCGGGTGTATTTCAGCCTGTGAGGCATATGCGCGGCCAGTTTTCCGGATCTATCGGCATGAACATGATTATATATGGTCTGCTTTACGATATGGATGCCTTCCTTGCGTAGAACACCGGCAATCTGGGCCGGCGACCAGTCTTCGTCTATAATCAACTGCTCTATACGCCACCAGAGTTCAGGTGACTTACGGTGGTTGCCCTGAAGTCCATGTTTGCGTGCCTCTGATTTAGCCTGGGCATTAAACCAGACATACTCGCCATTGGAGTTGACATTGCGTGTCAGCTCCCTGCTCACTGTAGAGGTGCTAACGCCGATCTCTCTTGAAATGCGGCTTCTGCTCCAGCCCCTTTTTCTTCCAAGGTAAATTTCGTACCTTTGTTCCGAGGTTAAGTGTTTCATAATTAGCAATACAAAATTACTTAATCTTAGGGAGACTTCGGTCTCCTTTTTTTGTATTGCTGTTTACCTCTACAACATATCCTTTTGTCTGAGTTCGCTCTTGGGGGCGGACTCGCCCGCCCCCGCCGCTTAGGCATCCCCCTCCGAGGAGAGAGAAATACCTTTATTCAGCGAACTGCAACATAAAAACTGTGCGTTTCTATTTGGATTCTTCAAAATTTTAGACAAGCATTGGGATGACGTCACACTGATATTTTCTCTATTTATGTCGTTCAATATGTATATTTATACCTGCTTTCGCAGCCTGTGAATGCTGATGCTCACGCGGGATATGATAGCGCCGGCCATCTTTCAAAAGATATGACCCGGTCTGGTGAAAACAGAATGCGACTCCCGAGGCCTCACACTGCTCACGCATATCAGTCACCCAACTGTAATCAAGTTCGCGCGCATACTTCCCCGACTCGCCGCCGACCGATACTTCCTCAATAACTCCGGGCGCAAGGTACGGACGAAGGTCAACCCGCTCAAGCATGGGCGCGACTATGACAAGCCTATGTCGTATCGGCAATGAAAGGAATATCGGCATACGGTAATCGGCACGTTCCTGATTTTCCACCGTGCATCCTATGGCTACATTATCGTAGCCGTCACCCCAGTCGTCCGGAAGCATGGCGTCAAGACGTTCAATGCGTTTTGTAAAGAAAAAGAACGAACAGTCGCTTCGTATGCGCATGATTTCCCATATATCATCTCTCCAGCCATCCGCTTCCTCAATAAGAAAATCGGATGTCAGACAGAGAGCAAACTCTGTTCCGGCAGGGTATTTCCAGTTTCCGCTTCGGTCTCTCCTAAGAGGAAGACTGAATGATAATGTTCGCCGGACTTCAGTAGACGGTATCGATGTTCCGAAAGCTGCATCTTCACGGAACACATAACAATGCCGGCATCCGGCACTTATCTTATGGCAACCATGCCATGGATTCCACATCGGCATACGTTCATTTCAAATCAATGAAGCCGGGAACTATCCGTGTTCCCGGCTTCATCAAGTTTATAATGGATAGTATCTGTTTTATACGTTATTCCGCACCATTAAGAATCTCAAGCATCTTGATGGCAGAATCGGGAATACGAGTGCCGGGGCCGAAGATTGCGGCGACACCCGCCTTGTAAAGGAAGTCATAATCCTGTGCAGGGATTACACCTCCGGCAGTCACCATGATATCATCACGACCGAGTTTCTTCAACTCTTCGATTACCTGGGGAACGAGAGTCTTGTGACCGGCGGCAAGAGACGACACACCAAGGATATGCACGTCGTTCTCAACTGCCTGACGGGCAGCCTCCTCCGGAGTCTGGAAAAGCGGTCCCATATCAACATCGAATCCACAGTCGGCATAACCGGTAGCTACAACCTTTGCGCCACGGTCGTGTCCGTCCTGACCCATCTTGGCAATCATAATACGGGGCTGACGTCCCTCTCTCTTGGCGAAATCCTCGGCCATCTGCTGAGCGCGGATAAAGTCGGGATCCTTCTTTGTTTCGCTGCTATACACGCCTGAAATAGTTCTGATTACTGCTTTATAACGTCCTACAACCTCCTCACACGCATCGGAAATCTCGCCAAGTGTGGCGCGAAGTCCGGCGGCTTTTACCGCGAGGTCGAGAAGATTGCCCTCCTTCGTGCGCACACACTCTGTGATATCGGCAAGAGCTTTCTTGACTGCCACCTCATCACGGTGTGCCTTCACCTCGTTGAGACGCTCAATCTGCTCATTGCGTACCTGTGTGTTGTCGATTTCAAGGATATCGATTGGATCCTCGTGGTCAAGGCGATACTTGTTGATGCCTACGATGGTCTGACGGCCGGAGTCAATACGTGCCTGTGTACGGGCTGCCGCCTCCTCGATACGGAGTTTGGGCAGACCGGTCTCGATGGCCTTGGCCATACCGCCAAGTTTCTCGATTTCCTGGATATGCTCCCATGCACGATGAGCAATCTCGTTGGTAAGGGCCTCGACATAGTAGCTGCCGCCCCACGGGTCGACCTGTTTTGTAACGAGAGTCTCCTCCTGGATATAAATCTGGGTGTTACGCGCGATACGAGCCGAGAAGTCTGTAGGCAGAGCGATAGCCTCATCAAGCGCATTGGTGTGAAGCGACTGGGTATGACCAAGAGCTGCGCCCATAGCCTCAATGCATGTACGACCTACGTTGTTGAAAGGATCCTGCTCGGTAAGCGACCAGCCGGAGGTCTGCGAGTGAGTGCGCAGAGCGAGCGATTTAGGATTCTTGGGATTAAACTGGCTTACAATCTTGGCCCAGAGCATACGTGCGGCACGCATCTTGGCAATCTCCATGAAGAAGTTCATGCCGATGGCCCAGAAGAACGACAGACGCGGAGCAAACGAGTCGATATCCATGCCGGCATTCACGCCTGCACGAAGGTATTCAAGACCGTCGGCAAGAGTATAGGCGAGCTCGATGTCGCATGTTGCACCGGCTTCCTGCATATGATAACCGGAAATTGATATCGAGTTGAACTTAGGCATGTTCTGCGAGGTGTACTCGAAGATATCGGCGATAATACGCATCGAGAATTCAGGCGGATAGATATATGTATTGCGCACCATGAATTCCTTAAGGATATCATTCTGGATAGTTCCGGCCATCTCTTCAAGTTTGGCACCCTGCTCCAGGCCTGCATTGATATAGAAGGCGAGCACAGGAAGCACCGCACCGTTCATAGTCATCGACACAGACATCTTGTTAAGAGGAATACCATCGAAGAGCACTTTCATGTCGTCGAGCGAGCAGATTGACACACCGGCCTTACCCACATCACCTACAACACGGGGATGGTCGGCATCGTAGCCACGGTGTGTGGCGAGGTCGAATGCAACAGAAAGACCTTTCTGTCCCGACGCAAGGTTGCGGCGATAGAAAGCGTTTGACTCGGCGGCTGTAGAGAAGCCGGCATACTGGCGGATGGTCCATGGGCGCAGAGGATACATAGCGCTGTACGGGCCACGCAGGAACGGGGGGATACCCGACATATAGTTGAGGTGTTCCAGTCCCTCAAGGTCCTGCTTTGTATAGACGTTCTTTACGGAAATAAGTTCCGGTGTAATCCAGTCCTCTCCGTGTGCCACGGCAACATGATTGGTGCCGAATGCGTCTTTGGCAATATCTATGGTTTTGAAATCTGGTTTCATTTTTGTTGACGTGTTGGATTATTTGAGCAGACGGGAGTTGAAATCACGAAGAGTATCAAGTACGTTGCAACGCACATGGATGAAGTCGTTGATACCTGCAGCCTTGAGGTCGTCCATGCATGCGGGCGCACCGGCAACTACAAGAATAGCACGACCGGCAAGAGCCTCATTGGCTTTGGGGGCGAAATCGGCATATTCATCATCGCTTGAGCAAAGCACAACCACGTCGGCACCTTTCTCCATAGCCGCCTCTACGCCCTGCTCTACGGTATCGAAGCCAAGATTGTCGATAATCTCGTATCCGGCACATCCGAAGAAGTTGGTAGAGAACTGGGCACGAGCGAGTCGCATGGCAAGATTGCCGATGGTAAGCATGAACACTTTAGGACGCTTTGCAGCAGCCTCGGTAGCCAGACGCAGAGTCTCAAAGTCGCTTGCCGCACGATTCATGTTAAGGCCACCCTTGTCATCGCAATGGTCGTGGTCGCCATGATGGCATCCGCAAGCGGCACCTGTAGTCTCAATTTTTCCGGCGGCAGTCTCATTAATATTAGGATACTGATTGGTGCCAAGCAGTATCTCCTTGCGGCGGGCGACATCGGTATGGCGTTTTGCGTTGCTCTCATTCACTGCGGCCTGTACAGTCCCATCGTTAATGCATGCGAGGAATCCGCCTTTTTCCTCTACATCGAGGAACAGCTTCCATGCCTGCTCTGCGATAGACAGAGTCAAAGTCTCCACATAATAGCTACCTCCTGCAGGGTCGATTACCTTATCAAGATGGCTTTCTTCCTTAAGCAAGTGCTGCTGATTGCGGGCAATGCGCTCTGAGAATGCATCAGGTTTCTTATAAGGAGCATCGAACGGGGTGGTAGTAATCGAGTCGACACCGGCAAGAGCCGCCGACATTGATTCGGTCTGCGAACGGAGAAGATTCACATGAGCGTCATATATCGTTTGGTTAAAACGCGATGTGATGGCATGCACAAGCATTTTGGCGCTCTGCTTTGAATCGGGCTTATACTGCTCTACAATCTGAGCCCACAACATACGTGCAGCGCGGAATTTGGCGATTTCCATGAAATAGTTGGAACTTACACCCATATTGAATTTGATGCGCTTTGCCACAATGTCGGCCTTTACACCGGCATCAGTTAGCATAGTCATCCATTCGGCACCCCATGACAGAGCATATCCGAGCTCCTGATAGATGTATGCGCCGGCATTGCACAACATGAAACTGTCAACGGCAAAAATCTGAAGGTTGTCGACCGGTTTTACAGTCTCCAGCAATTCAAGGGCAATAGCCTTGATGTCACCGGGGAACTCTGTTCCGTGCTTCAACGCACGACGCATCGGATTGAAGTCAATCGAGCCGTTGAACGCAGTCAGCTCACCACTACCGCGAAGATATTCCACGAGTGCCTTGGCCAACTCTACCGCATGGCGGGGACATGTCTGGAAATTGATTTCAACATTGTTGAGATCAATGCCTGCAAGGAGACAGCCTACTTCATCAGGTGTAGTGAGTGGAATATTGAAGCCCAAAGAATTAACACCTTTTCCGAGCACATCAAGAGCCGCGGCATTAGCGGCCTCGATTGTATCTTCAAGTATCTCCTGACGCACCTTCCAGTCATTATCTGTACGAGTGCCGCGAAGATAAGGGTATTCGCCAGGGAGTGAGTCCGTGGTCTTAAAATCGGCAATGTTCTCGGCACGGTAAACGGGCTCTACATTGAAGCCTTCGTTGGTGCGCCAAACAAGTTTCTTATTGAAGTCGGCACCCTTAAGGTCGGCTTCTACTTTGGCTCTCCACTGGTCGTAGGAGCACTCAGGAAACATGTCGAACAACTTTTCTTTATTGTCTGCCATGGTTGAGGTTAATATTTAAAATTTATATTAAAATGTCGTGTCTGCAACATCAGGCATACGCAGTTGTCCATGAGACATGCAACCTACGCACGCACATAATGTCATATAAGGCAAAGTTACTAACTCCCGTCAATTCTCCCAACAAATCTCAGAAAAATTTCCTCAATTATGCCATCAAACAAGATAACAAAGCTCACATGATGCTGAATACAATGATTCGGCAAATACCTGTATATAAAAAGCACCGCAGATTTGTGCTGCGGCGCTTTTTATATACAATGATATTATTTACCGAATTTATCCTTGATAAATTCCTCGGCCTTCTCCTTAACGGTCTCTATGACCTCCTTGCCTTTCTCACTACTGATAAACTCAGTCGCCTTTTCAACGACCTCCTTTACATTTTCGTTTTCCATAAGGCCGGAAGCCTTGTCTTTTAATTCTTCAAACATAACTCATCGGGATTTACTTGTTATTAATCATTCATATTAATAACAATCGCAAGCCCCGGAGCGTTCACATACAGGATTATGACAATATTCCGACCGAGCGGAAAAGAGTCTCGTAATATGCGGCCTTAGCCTCAAGACGCATAGGATATGCTCGGCTCGTGGACGGCATCCTCCAGATATCAATACCATCTGACGAATGAACCATATTACCCATCTTAGGCACCTGTGTGCCGGTTATATCCGCAACGACACCGGCAGCCTTCTCTCCGGTAGTAGCGACCGTATGACATTCCGGCATACCACCAAGCAACTCATATAAAGGCACCGGAGTGACAATATCAAGAAACTTATCGGACGCATTGCCTTTAAGACGCCGTACCTCACGTGCGGTATCATTGAGCGCTATGTGCCTATCGGTGAGCAACCCCTTAATAGTTTTAAGGTCAAAACACTTGCTTTCAGGACAATACAGTGCATTACGGTCATCAAAGAAAATCAAACCCATCATATACCAGAAGTCATTGGTACGGTTAGGATAATAGAAATCCATGCTCCACCGATGGCTACCCGGAGGGAAAGTACCCATAATCAGCACACGCGCGCCATCCGGAACAAAAGGCTCCCACGGATGGCGCTCAATCTGCATATCGGCAATGTCCATCATATATTACATTATATTATTTATCAGCCAATCGGCGTGCCATTTCGTCGGCCAAGGTTTTACATCCTTCCATTACCGATGCATCCGGAGCCTGACGGGCTTCTACCGAAGTAATATCCGCACTGACATTTTTCCCTTCTTCAAGCAGCGTATTGATACGCTTTACCGCCTGCGGAGCCCAGGTGTAGGAGCCAAACGTGGATATTATACGGTTTTTCACCTCCCGAGTTTTAATAGCCTGTACAAGAGCTTCTACCGGAGGATAAAGAGTATTGGAATATGTGGGAGCACCTATGACAAGCCCACGGAAACGGAATATATCGGCAAGAATATATGACAGATGTGAGCGCGATGCATCATGCATACGAATCTTCTTTACTCCGTTCTCAGCAAGGCGCGAAGCGATAACCTCAGCCATAGCCTCGGTATTTCCATACATGGAACCATACACTATTACCACCCCATCCTCTGCTTCATAACGGCTCATACGGTCGTACAGCCCCGACACCATGGGTATCTGTTCGTGCCATACAGGTCCATGAGTAGAGCAGATATACTCAAGTTTAAGAGTTGACAGTTTGGAGAGGGCTTTCTGCACAAAAACTCCGTATTTCCCAACAATGTTGGAATAATAGCGGTAAATTTCAGGGATAAACGGCTCTATATCAGTCTCGGAATCAACGATTCCACCAGTTAAAGCGCCGAAACAGCCGAAGGCATCGCCAGAAAACAGCGTATTGCGTTCAGACACATATGTCATCATTGTCTCCGGCCAGTGTACCATAGGAGTAAGGCGGAATGTAAGAGTCATGCCACCCAATTCGAGAGAATCGCCATCAGCAACCTTCATAACATTTTCAGTAATGCCATAAAACCCTCTGACCATTTCCAGGGTCTTCGCATTGCCGACAATAGTAATATCCGGAAAGAAACTACGTATTACATTCAAGGCTCCGGAGTGGTCGGGCTCCATATGGTTTATGATAAGATAGTCCGGAGCCTTGGCTCCAATCTGCGAGGCTATATTCTCACGCAACTTCTCGCACTCGGCAATAGCAACGCCGTCAATCAGAGCGAGTTTCTCACTTCCTTTTACAAGATATGAATTATATGTGACCCCAGTCGGCAACGGCCACAATGATTCAAAGAGAGCTGTCGTGCGGTCGTTTACTCCGACATAATATATGCCGTCTGTAATTTCTTTAAAGTTCATAATAGAGCTATGTGGATAAATGAGAGTCGGAATCAGCCACATGACATGAACCGTTCCGACTCTAATAACATCTTACCGGGCTATCATGTTTATAGCGCCGATATAAACTATTTCATAGATTAAGCCTTTGCACGCTCTACACGTTCAAGATATGAACCGTTGCGTGTGTCGACACGTACTTTGTCGCCAACCTCGCAGAAGAGGGGCACACGCACCTCAGCGCCGGTCTCGACTGTAGCGGGCTTAAGGGTATTGGTAGCGGTATCACCCTTGATGCCGGGCTCTGTATAAGTGATTTCAAGCACTACGTTTGCGGGCATCTCACAGGTAAGCACAGTTTCAGATGCCGCATGCACCATAGCTTCGCAAATATCGCCATCCTTGAGGAACTCAACACCTTCGATGCTCTCGCCGGCTACAATAATCTCTTCCCATGTCTCGGTGTGAAGGAAGTGATAGCCCATATCATCCTTGTAAGAGAACTGATATGGACGGCGCTCGATACGCACTTCCTCGACCTTTACGCCTGAGTTCCAGGTCTTGTCGATAATACGACCGGTCTTTACATTGCGGAGTTTTGTACGAACGAAAGCCGGGCCCTTGCCGGGTTTAACATGAAGAAATTCAACGATGAAGAAGTAGTTGCCATCGATATCGAGGCACATTCCATTCTTAAAATCTGCAGTTGTTGCCATATTTATAATGTAATCTGTTTGTTGTTAAGCTAATGATGATTTCCACGTAACGCGGAGTAAATTTCGGCACAAATTTACAAAAATCCGCATCAATTCACAAATGAACCCTGTCAAATCGTATGCAAGAATAGCTCGCCAGACGCCCGGCGAGCACTTCTCTCTACTCATCGGTGACAAGTCTGGAAAGACGATTTTCAAGGTCGGTCGACGAAAGACGCGATATAATCTTCCCTCTATGGGCAAACGATATGCTCCCGGTCTCCTCGCTTACCACAACAGCTGCCGCATCAGTGGCCTGGCTTATGCCGAGCGCCGAACGGTGGCGCAAACCCATTGAACGGGGAATATTCGTGTCATGACTCACAGGAAGTATACATCCGGCAGCCTTTATGCGGTCGTGAGCGATAATCATAGCACCATCATGCAAGGGGGAATTTTTAAAAAAAATGTTCTCAATAAGGCGCGAGTTGATTTCCGCATCAATCATATCTCCGGTCTTTTCATAGAGTTCCAGCGGGATTGACTGCTCTATGACAATCAAAGCACCGGTCTTTGACTTGGACATGGACATGCATGCATAAACAATAGGAATAACCCAACGGCGCGAATCCTCAGCAGACACTGCCGACCCACGGTGATGGCGAAATATGTCGCGCAAAAAACGCCATCGGTTATGATTGCCAAGCTCGACAAGGAAACGCTTTATCTGATCCTGAAACAGAATCACAAGAATTATAAGCCCTATCGACATCACCTTGTCGAGGATGGTGCCGATAAGCCTCATTTCGAATATCTCACTGGCAACCACCCATACAATGATAAATGCCAGCACTCCGAAGAATATATTGATTGTACCAGACTCCTTCATTATCTTATACAGATAATACAGGAGCATTGCTACAATGATTATATCGAGCGCATCCTTTATGCCGAATGGTGCCATAGCAATAGATTATAATTGTGAAAATGAATTATTCAAAGCAGCCTCTACGACAGCTCGTGTATCATAAGCGGCAGCCACATCATGAACACGCAGGAATGCGGCTCCACGTTCAAGCGCAAGAGCATTAAGCGCCACAGTACCGAAAAGCGATTCGTCAGGAGTTTTCCCGGCGAGGCGGTATATCATTGACTTTCGTGACACTCCGACAAGCACCGGACAATCGAGCAGACCAAACATGCCAAGATCTCGCATAAGGGTGTAGTTCTGCTCCAGAGTCTTAGCAAATCCAAAGCCCGGGTCGACCACTACGTCGGCCACACCCATAGCGCCCAAGCGGGATAACTTGACTTGCAAGTCGGCCAACACATCGGCAGTAACATCGGTATAGTCAGTCATTGTCTGCATTGATGACGGAGTGCCGCGCATATGCATGAGCACATAAGGTACTCCCGTCTCCGCAACAACGGCAAACATATCCGAGTCAAGAGTGCCCCCGGATATATCATTTATCATGTCCGCGCCAAGTTCTTTCACCGCTATGTCCGCAACCTCCGCACGAAAGGTATCAACGCTGACAAAAATATCAGAATCGACTTTACGCAAGGCTTCCATGCCAAGGCGCAGACGGCGGATCTCCTCTTCGGCAGTAACCTCCAAAGCACCGGGACGGGAAGAATATGCACCAATGTCAATCCAGTCGGCGCCATCCTCTATCATCTTTTCCACCCGCCGGGCCACGGATACAGAGTCGCCGGTACGCGACCCGGCATAAAACGAATCAGGAGTGACGTTGACTATCCCCATTATCTGAGGATGGTCAAACTCAACTACACGGCCGCGCAACTTAAGAGAAAAAGGATGCATCGTCATATATCACCCAACTATGACAAACGTGCCACAAGGTCATCAAGAGCAACCGTCTCCTGATTACCCGCTTCCATATCCTTTAGTGTTACAGTACCCGATTCAAGCTCTGTCTCGCCGATGATGGCAACAAAAGGTATGCGCATAGCATCGGCATATGCCATCTGCTTTTTCATCTTAACCGTATCCGGATATACCTCCGCGGCAATACCGGAGGCTCGAAGCATCTTTGCCGCTTTAAGTGATACAGTAGACTCGTCGGCACCAAGATTAAGGAAAATAACTTTAGATGCTGCTGATGTATTCTCAGGATACAAATCAAGAGTATTGAGCACATCATATATACGGTCAGCGCCAAACGAAATGCCCACTCCCGACAGTCCTGACATGCCGAACACACCGGTAAGATTGTCGTAACGGCCACCTCCGGTGATAGACCCAATCTGAACATCAAGAGCCTTTACCTCTATGATAGTGCCGGTATAATAGTTGAGTCCACGTGCGAGCGATACATCAAGGTCGAGCTGCGCTTTCATACCAAGCGACTCCACGCCCGACACAACTGCTCGCAACTCTTCGACACCGGCGACGCCAACAGGAGTATCAGCGAGCAAGGATGATAACGCCGACAGACGCTCATCGAGCGAGCCGGAAATCGCGAGTATCGGACGAAGTCGCTCCACGGCATCCTCCGACAGTCCGCGTTCACGCAGTTCGACCACCACATTGTCAATGCCGATTTTATCAATCTTATCTATGACCACCGTAATATCAATCAGCTTGTCGGGGGCACCGATAAGTTCGGCAATACCTGCAAGCACTTTGCGATTGTTCAGCTTGATGGCTATACGTATTCCAAGGCGGGAAAAGACTTCGTCGATAATCTGCAGCAGCTCAATCTCATTGACCAGCGAATCAGAACCCACTATGTCGGCATCACACTGATAGAACTCGCGATATCGCCCTTTCTGTGGGCGGTCGGCACGCCACACCGGCTGAATCTGAAACCGCTTGAACGGCAACTGCAACTCATTGCGATGCATCACGACATAGCGTGCGAACGGCACTGTGAGGTCGTAACGCAGTCCTTTCTCGCAAAGCTGCGATGTAAGACGCCCGGAAGGCTCCTCGGCATTGAGTAGCTCATGGTCGGCACTCTTCAGATAATTGCCTGAATTAAGTATCTTAAACAAGAGTTTATCACCCTCTTCGCCATATTTCCCCATCAGCGTCGACAGGTTCTCCATGGCCGGGGTCTCTATCTGCCTGAATCCATAAAGACGGAATACTTCACGTATAGTGTCAAATATATAGTTGCGACGCGCCATCTCCACCGGAGAAAAATCGCGCGTACCTTTTGGTATAGATGGTTTCTGTGCCATATACAAGAAGAATAAAAAAGGGCAACCGAATGAATTATCGGGCTGCCCTGCAAAGTTACTTATTAATATTCAATTCCGCATTCTTATAAAGCGGAAAAGTATTGGAGGTTGTCTAACAAATAATTTTTAAAATTCCGCCTGACATATTCCTAGAACGAATATGACACACCGATTGCAGGTATAAGGGCGCGAGTCATGTAATCGGCTTTGAACTCACCCGTTTCAGGCATCTTAAGTCCCGCTACTACCGGAGCAAGTTCAGGACGGGCCTGTGCAAGCTGGTCAAGTGCAGGATTTGCTTTTTTAGCAAGAAGATTATCGTAGCTGCCTACCACTCCGTCAGCACCTGTTCCAAACACATACATAAAAGCAAAGTCAATCGACACCTGTGGCATCGGGCGGAATGACAGACCTACGGAAGGCTCAATCTTTGTCATTCCCGGAGTCTCAGGATTGTAGTATTCACGATTCACAGGCGAAAGGTCAAGCATAACACCGGCGCGCAAATCAAGGCGTTCGGTCAGTGAATATTGTCCGCCAAGATGGAAAGTCCATGCATCCTTATATTTTTTTGTTAGATGCTGGTCATATTCCGCAAGATTATCGAACTCGATATCAAGCTGTTTATATGCGCTCCATCCGTTGAGCTGGGCGTCAAATGCAAGAATCAGTTTATCTATCGGCTTATACGACACTCCGAAGGTGAGTACATACGGACATGGCATCTCAGCGGCAAAGTTGGTGGAATTCAACAGATCAAGTGATCCGCCCAATAACTCTTGGGAAATCTTATCATTGGCTGCATACGACACTCGTGCAATACCCTTCTTTACTTTCATATTCATCTTTGAGCGGTAAGACACACCGACAGTCCAGCGTGTATTGATATCGTACATGGCACCGACATTGAATCCCAAAGCCAGCTGCGTGTCACCTGTCAGGTTTACTGACGCCGGTACAACATTGCCGATAGTCGATGGCATTTGAGTTCCGGAGAGCATTCCGGCAATCGGAAGAAATCTATCAAACGACTCCGGAGTAACAAGTCCCTTGTTTAGATCCACACTTCCCCAGCCTATCATAAGACCGGCTCCGACACTGAGATTTGGCAATACCCTCCACGAAACAGTAGGCTGCACAGTGAATACTTTCAAGTCAACCGACTGGTTAAGGATAGCTCCGGGCCAGTTCTCACCCCAGTTGATTGAGCTTCCATAGGGAGTATACAGCGACAGGCCGGCATAAAGATTGTCATATATGCGGAATGCAGCCGAGACATTAAAAGGTGTGCTGACGCCATTGTCAGTCTCATATTTTTTTCCTTCATAGGTACATGACCCAAGTGCGGAAATGGCGCTCACACCGGCCGACAGCTCAAGTGTCTTGTTTGAAAAAGCGATTGCGGCAGGATTGAATATATTACTTTCAGCGCCAAGTTTCATAGCGACACCGACATGTCCCATGCCTTCCTGCTTGGGACTAAATGTATTTACCTGATATCCCTCGGCCTGAGCAGAAAGCGATGCCAGTGCAAGCAATGAAATCAGAGAATATTTTTTCATACTTGATTGATTTATTAAATGTGACGGCAAAGGTAAGAATTATAACCTAAAAACGCACCAAATCAATCAGAAAATCGAACACTTAATCAGAAAAACAGACCAATACATCATCTCTTAATCTGATATTAAGGCATATTTTCTGCAAGAGATATATCATAGAGGTGATACATCCGTTATATAAATCGGTATACATAATTCCAGCCACTGATATGTCAAAGACCTCACTGAAAAAGACATTGAACAGTCTCACCCGCGACCAGATAATGGAAGTCGTTCTTGACCTTTACGAAGCCCGCAAGGAAGCACGTGAATATCTCGAATATTTCATCAGCCCCGATGAAAGAGGCATGGCCGAAAAAACAATAGCGACAATAAGCAAAGAGTTTTCGCCCACCAGAGGGAAAGCCAAAGCGCGCACATCGGTATGCCGACGTGCAATCAAGGACTTTACCCTGCTCCACCCCTCTTCCCGCCTGATAGCCAGCGTAAGATTACATTACATCGAGGAAATCATAAGGTATTCGATACGATTGAGATGGTGGATAAAAGAGTCTTTGGAAAAAGCATTGCCCAATATGCTTTGGGACACGCTGGAATATTGCTTTTCCAACGACATTATCGACGAGATGCATCCACAGATAACCGACATAATAAAAACTCTGGAGGGATGCAGAGCCCATACAGCTAAAGAAGCTATAGAGACATATCGCCACTTCTGTATCGAAAAAGGGATTACACCTGTTACCGGATAAATCCAACTGGCTCTTATGCATCAAAAAACGCATATCCAACAGAAACTTCCGGTCCATACGGCGGCTAAAATAGTCTTTCAAGCTCATGAATTAAGTTAATTTGATAATATTCACTAATTATCCCCCGGTATTACGTTTTTTTAAATTCTTTTATGCCCAAAATTGAAAAAAATCGGCTTCCATAGTCAGTTTTCAGTTGTTATAGACAATGAAAACAGCGACATAACCAGCTTTTTCACATCCCTCGTCCTCATAGATCGGGTAGTGATACCGGACATATGAGGTTCTCATAAATAAATAGTTGAAACGGAGAAGGGCAGTCTGAGCAAAATCAGCCTGTCCCTCTTTTTTCAACATTATTTGACCAAAACGCCTCTTGTTATAACTTTTCTTATCAAAACCACATCCAGGTCGCGGGTGTTATTTGTATAGAAAATTCAACGCAACCTAGAAATTACAATAAGATTATGAAAAGTATCACAACATTCGACCTACAGTATGCCCATAGATTCTATGGATTTAAAGGAGAGGCACAATATCTCCACGGCCATACAGGAACCCTCACAATTGAAGTAGAGGACTCTATCAACGAAGGTGTCAACATGGTATTCCCATGTAATGAAATTAAAAAGACCGCATGGAATCTGTTGAAAAATTTTGACCACGCACTGATTCTCAGAGAAGATGACCCCCTGCTACCTGCAGTACTGGAGGTGTATGAGAAGCAGGGCATTGTAACCGGACATCCACAAAACACCAATAAAGGCCCTGCATTCAAGACCGAACTCGCGACAGCCTACCCGGAGGCCCGCCTGGTTGTCACCAAAGAGACCATGACCGTCGAAGGAATGATAAAGATTGTCTACAATCTGCTGAAGGACAAACTCAATATATCAAAAATAACCTTCACAAGCGGTGAAAATGCAGCAACAGAAGACTATGTCACACGCAACAACATCGAGCGTTGCCCATTATGTGGAATTGCCTTAAACGAACATGGCGTCTGCATCAAATGCGGCTATAAGAAATAATCACCACACTATCGGCACCGTGTCCTCCGACATGGCGCCGATGGTATATTTATAGCATTCATAAAGAATTTATATATTCCGACAGGTTGAAACATGTTTTTTTCGTAATTTTGCATCACAATTAAGAATCAACATAACGCAGCACAACGAAAATGATACTTGACCTCGTGCCACTCGCGATATTTGACGCGAGCCAGTTTTTCAGCTGGTTTGTAGAGAATGCAAACTACTGGTTTGTATTCATCTTCATGATTATTGAAAGTTCATTCATACCGTTTCCGTCCGAACTGGTAGTTCCTCCGGCCGCTTACCTTGCCATGCAAGAAGGCTCGTCAATGAATATATATATAGTGACCCTGGTCGCCACAGCAGGAGCAATAGTAGGAGCGATAATAAACTATTATCTTGCATTATGGGTAGGCCGCCCCATAGTATATGCATTCGCAAACAGCCGTGCCGGGCATGCATTGCTCATAGACTCTGCAAAGGTTGAAAAAGCTGAAGCCTATTTCGACAAGCACGGAGCGATATCTACCTTCATAGGGCGTCTTATCCCGGCTGTGCGCCAGCTTATCTCAATTCCGGCAGGACTTGCCAGAATGAATCTCGGAAAATTCATCATATTTACAGGACTTGGAGCCTTGGTATGGAATGCCGTTCTTGCCGGCCTCGGATACTTCCTGTCACGTTTTGTGTCATTGAATCAACTGTACACGACAATAGAGGAGTATAATGTATATCTTTCCTATATAGGATATGCGATAGGTATACTCTGCATCTGCTTCATCGCATACAATCTTTTGCGCCCTCATCCAAAGAAAAAAGCCTGACCGGGATTCATATTCCCGTTTTTTTACTAACTTTGACATCTGTTTCCGGGACCCTCCCCTTACGAATTGCCATAAGCCATATTCACAAACCTCAAAAGAAATAAAAAATGAGAGTCGCACCCTCTCTGCTGGCAGCGGACTTCTGCAATCTACGTTCACAGCTCGATATGCTCAACTCAAGCGAGGCATTTTGCTTGCATGTCGATGTGATGGACGGTAATTTTGTACCTAATATCTCCATCGGATTTCCGGTAATAAAGGCTATCGGAAAGATGTCGGAAAAGCCTCTTGATGTCCACATGATGGTTAATGAGCCGGGACGATATATCTCTGAAGTAAGAGACTGCGGAGCACGACTGATGAATGTGCATTATGAAGCGTGCACTCATCTCAACCGCACCCTTACACAGATTCGCGATTCCGGCATGCTTGCCGGCGTGACAATCAATCCGGCCACCCCTGTGGCAATGCTCGAAGAGGTAATTGACATTGTCGACCTTGTACTCATCATGTCGGTCAATCCGGGTTTCGGCGGACAGCCATTTATAAAGAATTCCGTCAGCAAGGTAACACGTCTGCGCGAAATGCTCGCCCGCCACAATTCATCAGCCCTGATAGAAGTCGACGGAGGAATAAACCTACACACCGGCACAGAACTTGCTAAAGCGGGAGCGGACATACTTGTTGCCGGCAGTTATATATTCAATTCGTCCGACCCCCACAATGCCATCCACTCACTAAGCATGCTCTAAAATCGGCCTTAACCGGCACCCATCTATATAGTGATTTTGATACCGATCCTATTGTCATGAGGCCATATCCCACATATCACGGCATCAATAGTCCATTCAGACACTATGGCCCCAACACTACGTGATTAAAAACGGTGACAGCTCCAATTTAACTTAACGACTCTTAATATCGTGGCATATATTGCAATATATACCACGATTTTCGTATCTTTGTACATATATATGCTGCAAATATCTCGCAGCCTGTTTACGAATACACCGATGCAACACAACAATATAGTTTCAGACCATTTCGGTTTCGACCCCGGAATGCTTGACAACGACACAGCCACAATACCGTCAGGTACACGGGAATCCGAAACAACGTCAGAGCCTGTAGCCGAAAAAAAAGCAACGGCGACTGCCAAGACCCAGAAAAAAGCTGCGGCTCCGGGGCGTATAGTCCGCTTTATCCGCGATCGCCGCACACGCATATTTACCGGCATATTACTAATATGCTGGGCTACTTTCACACTATTTTCATCCATATCCTACTTTACTTCCGGAGCTGAGGATCAAAGTCTCGTTACGGGCAATACTATAGCACAAATCGCCGAACGAGGCACCGTAAACAATTCGGGAGGTGCATTCGGAGCCGTACTCGCCCACAACGCCATATCAAACGGATTCGGAGTGGGAGCTCTTATACTCATAGCCTATTTCTACATCCTGGGCTGGTATCTGCTCCATAACTCCAGATTCTCATTCTGGGGACTTACATCAAAAAGCCTAATCGATGCAATCACTACATCAATCGTCGTAGGACTCGCCACATACCAGCTGAATTCATGGGTATATTGGGGTGGTATTCACGGTTATACGGTAAACTCATGGCTGCTTGCAAATGCTGGAGTAGCCGGGGCTATCCTTGTCAGTGCAGTGCTTCTGGCACTTGTCGCATGCATATATCTCAATGAACTGCGACTTGTATATGTAGCTTACCGCCGAAGGGTCAACGCCCATAAAGCACGTCTGAAAGAACAGCGAGAAAAACTTGAAGCCGAAAAGCGTCAGGTGGAAGAGACACTCTCAAAAAGCAATAAAGAGATTGACGGCGACATTAACGAAGATATTATCGAGCGTCCGTCGGCCCAACAGCAATCAGCCATAGTAGACTTTACCGAGAGTTTCATCGGCAACGACATCCCGGCTCCACAAGAATCAGAGCCGGCGATGGTGGCCGTGCCTTATGTCGAACCGAATGACAGCGACTTTGACAACAGTTCGGCAACGGAGACATATACTCCCGAGAATGACAGCATCGATGCGCCCAACGCATCCGACGTTATATCCAACGACATATACAATGACGACGCATACAATCTGAATGACGATACCATCGAAAATGAATCAACTGAGGAAACTCTTGATTCCGATGACTCGGAACTCACAATAGACGTTCCTCAGTTTGATTCGGAAGTACACGTATCGACTGAAGCATATGACCCGACCGCCGAATTGTCACGTTTCCATTTCCCGTCAATCGACCTTCTGAATGAAATACCCGAGCAACAGGTAAGTGTAGACCAGCAAGAGATGGAAGAGAATAAAGAGCGCATTAAAGCCACTCTTGCCAACTACCAGATTCCAATATCACACATCAAGGCAACAGTCGGCCCCACGGTCACCCTTTATGAGATAGTGCCGGCCGAAGGAGTGCGCATCGCAAAAATCAAACGACTGGAAGATGACATTGCACTAAGCCTCGCCGCTCTCGGCATCCGCATCATAGCTCCTATACCCGGCAAAGGCACCATCGGCATCGAGGTGCCGAACAAAGAGGCACAGATGGTACCGGTGCGCTCGATTATCGGATCGCGAAAATTTCAGGAGTGTAAATACGACCTCCCGATGGCTATGGGCGCCACTATATCAAAGGATATTTTCATAGCCGACCTCACCAAGATGCCTCATGTGCTCGTAGCAGGTGCAACCGGACAAGGTAAATCGGTAGGCCTCAACGTAATCATCGCATCATTGCTCTACAAGAAGCATCCGTCGGAATTGAAGTTTGTACTCGTCGACCCCAAAATGGTAGAGTTCAGCCTCTACTCCAAACTGGAGAAACACTATCTGGCCAAACTGCCAGGCGAGGAGGAGCCGATAATCACCGACCCGATGAAAGTTGTGGCTACCCTCAACTCATGTTGCCTTGAGATGGACAACAGATATGCCCTGCTAAAGGAAGCAAACGTTCGTACTATAAAAGAGTATAACGCCAAATTTATCCAACGGCGTCTGAATCCCGAAAAAGGGCACCGATATCTTCCCTACATAGTAATGGTAGTCGACGAGTTCGGCGACCTTATCATGATGGCCGGTAAAGAAGTCGAACAGCCCATTGCCCGAATAGCCCAGAAAGCGCGCGCCGTAGGAATGCACATGATTCTCGCCACACAGCGCCCGTCGACCAACGTTATTACCGGTATCATAAAGGCCAACTTCCCCGGGCGCATAGCGTTCAGAGTAAGCCAGATGGTCGACTCACGCACCATTCTCGACCGTCCGGGAGCCAATCAGCTGATTGGTAAGGGCGACATGCTGTTCTCATTCAATGGAGAGATTGACCGTGTGCAATGTGCGTTTATCAGTACTGAAGAAGTAGAGAACATCGTGGAGTCAATTCATGAACAAATCGGCTACAGCGAGGCATATCCCCTGCCCGAGTATATTCCCGATGGCGATGCCGTGTCAGGAGCTCTCACCCAGGGCAACGAGCACGATCCACTGTTCGAAGAAGCCGCACGTTTCATCGTATCGTCAAACACAGCCTCAACATCATCGCTACAACGCCGGTACAATATCGGATACAACCGTGCCGGTCGCCTGATGGACCAGATGGAAGCAGCTGGAATCGTAGGACCCGCATCCGGAGCAAAGCCGCGCCAGGTTCTTATCGACTCACTACAACTCGAACGCATGCTTGAAATACTGTCATGATGAAACTGAAACATTACAAATCACGCATATTGTCTATAGCAATTGCAGCTATTGCGCTATTCTCTGCATCTGCAGTGGCCGCTTCGCCGTCCGGGGCTCCGAACGCACACCAAATTCTGGAACGCACTACCTCAAAAATCGGAAAGGCCCGTTGTATAACTGCATCATTTTCGATGACAGCAAACGGTCATACAGCAAAAGGGACATTGAAAATGTCGGGTGACAAGTTTTTTCTCACACTACCTAACGCGAGCATATGGTACGACGGGCGCACTTTATGGTCGCTCGACAGCTCAACCAAAGAAGTAAACATATCGGAACCAATGCCGGAAGAACTCGCGCAAATCAATCCGATGATAATAATATCATCCCTGCTTAATGCCGCCACTCCAAGACAAATGAAAGGCACCGACAAGGACTACGCATTACATATCACCCCCAAAGTATCACAGCGCTTAGCGTTTACAAGCGCTATGATTGATGTTGACAAAAAAACATTTCTTCCTTCGCGTATAGTACTGACCCTTGACTCAGGACAGACGGTAACGCTTAACACCGACAACATCAACCTTACCACAAACCATCCGGCATCGACCTTTGTTTTCAATAAGAGCAATTATCCGGGATACACCCTGATTGATTTACGCTAAGATATAACATATTCATAACCACGATTCAAAAAAACAACAATGAGCGATACAACAAAATGCCTTATCATCGGCTCGGGGCCGGCAGGCTATACCGCAGCCATATATGCAGCCCGCGCCAACATGGCACCAATAATATATGAAGGTCTGCAACCGGGAGGACAGCTTACTACAACTTCCGAAGTAGAAAACTTCCCCGGCTACCCTGATGGAGTAATGGGTGCACAGCTCATGGAGGATTTAAGAAAGCAGGCCGCACGTTTTGAGGCTGACATACGCACAGGAGTAATATCCAAAGTAGACTTTTCGTCACGGCCGTTCCACGCTACTGCCGATGACGGTACTGAAATCCAGGCCTACACAGTCATCATTGCTACCGGCGCTTCAGCCAGGTATCTTGGTCTGGAGGACGAAGTGCGATACTCCGGCCTTGGCGTATCGGCATGTGCTACATGCGACGGATTTTTCTATCGCGGCCGTACTGTCGCAGTCGTAGGTGGCGGCGACACCGCATGCGAAGAGGCATATTATCTGAGTGGCCTTGCAAAAAAGGTATATCTTATTGTACGAAAAGATTACCTTCGCGCCTCGAAAGTAATGCAGAAGCGCGTCCTTGACAAGGAGAACATCACGATTCTATTCAACACCCAGACACTCGGTCTGTTTGGAAAAGAATTCGTCGAAGGAGCACATCTGATTGAATACGCCGGTACCGACCGAGAGCAAAAATTCGACATCGACATCGACGGATTCTTCCTGGCAATCGGACACAAACCGAATACCGATATATTCAAGACCCAGATAGCGCTTGACGAACAGGGATACATAAAGATTGAAGGAAACACACAGGCAACCAGCGTGCCGGGTGTATTTGCAGCCGGCGATGTCGCAGACCCAAATTACCAGCAGGCAATTGTAGCGTCCGCCTCCGGATGCAAGGCCGCGCTTGATGCAGAACATTTCCTTATGGAGCAGCCTCAATAGTACGAAGTCAAAAAAGAAACATCAGGCTTGGCCTGACACTATAAAACGCCCTCTAGCCCTCTATAACAGCGAAATCGCCGTGGCGTTAGTCATGGCGATTTTTTTTGCTCATGCAAATGAGAATTCACACACAGGATTCAGAACTTTACCCGGCGATACTGCGTTATGATTTAAAACAATATTATGACAGACATAAAGCTACAGCGTGTATATACCAACCCGTCGGGTTCGTATGACGACGGATGGCGGATATATGTCGACCGGCTATGGCCAAGGGGTGAAAGCAAAGCAAAGTTCCACTACGATTACTGGGCTAAGGACATAGCCCCGTCAGCAGAACTTCGCGAATGGTTTCATGCTGACCCGCAGAACCGATGGCCGGATTTTGCACGGAAATATATGTCTGAATTGCAGACAAACCCAGCGATAGAAGATTTAACAACTCAGATACGTCGGCATCAGCATGTCACGCTACTTTACAGCAGCCACGACACCGAGCACAACAACGCTACTGTACTCGCCGAATATCTGCACAAGAAAATCGAATAACTCACCTAAATTTCAAAATTATGAAATTAAAACGTATTATAATGGGAATGGCCATAATGATGGCCGGAGTATTCTCGGCATCGGCTTCCGACAGTTTCTCTCGTGATGTATCCATACTCCCCACTGTCGCACAAGAACTTATCGACAAAAACTTCAAGGCCAATGTAAGCCTTATAAAAGTTGACAAGACTCTCGGTCATATCGACGAGTATGACGTAGTTCTCACCGACGGCACTGAGATATCCTTTGACCGGCAGGGTAATCTAAAGGAAATTGAGACATCTCAGTCCAAGTCCGTTCCCAAGGGGCTTGTACCTGCCTCCATCGCCCGCTACATAACCTCGTCCCACAAAGGGCAACACATTGTAAGCCTTGAACGCAAACGAAATGGATGGGACATCGAATTATCAAACGGCATTGATATCAGGTTTGATAAAGAGGGCAACTTCCTGCGTTACGACGATTAACACACGAAGCAACCGGGACTAAACCCGTAATGCGTCGGCATCAAAGCCATAGATACGGCTTTATAGTCGACGCATTACGGGTATATTCATTCATATTAACAACAGTACACATAAGAGTCAGACTGAGATATACTACCAGGTTCAGATAATGTATCCAATAATTTTATTGCATCCGTATAACGCCTATTATAATTTTAAGTAATTTTGCTCTGCCAATTTCTCTCCCGCCCAACCGATATAAATCATACGGCACAATCGAAATTAATCATGCAATATTCCGCACTCCGGATAGCCGACATATTGAATGTGGCGACTCCTATATATCCCGATGCTATAATCGACGTACTGCTTACTGATTCTCGCTCCCTGACATATCCGGAGCGCACGTTATTCTTTGCACTTACTACTCCGTCGGGCGACGGCCACCGGTATGTGGCTGAACTATACCGCCGTGGTGTACGTAATTTCGTTGTACGCCGCCGTCCGGACACAGCCGATGCATGCTATACAGATGCCAACTTCTTTGTGGTGCCGGATGTACGCGCAGCATTACAGCAGCTCGCACGCTCCCATCGCAGAAAGTTCCCTTCACTGCCGGTCATAGGCATAACAGGCAGCAGAGGCAAGACAACATTGAAAGAATGGCTCCACCACCTGCTTTCTCCCTCGATTCATACCGTGCGCTCTCCGCGTTCCTATAACAGTCAGATTGGAGTCCCACTTTCTCTATGGGAAATCACTCCCGATGCGGAGCTCGGCATTTTCGAAGCCGGCATTTCCGAAAAAGGTGAAATGGACGCTCTGCGCGAAATGATTGCACCCACAATCGGCGTAATCACGAATGTCGGCATCGAGCATGCCGATGGCTTCGCATCGCGCAGCGACAAGTGCGATGAAAAAATCAAACTATTCTCAGCATGCCAGAAAGTCGTATATTCTGTCGATGATCCACTGCTCGCCCAAAGAGCAGCATGCGCGATTCAGCCCGAGCGCAGCATCACCGTGAGCCGGCTTGGCGACAACAATGCCGACATAAAAATTCATTGCACAATCAATAGGGCGGAATCCTGTGCCGACATTCATTTCGACGCACATCATTTTCATCTGAACGGAAACATCAAAATTCCGTTTACCTCCGAAGCGGCTCTCGACAATGCCTCTCTGGCAATAGGCACTCTCATAGCAATGGGCATGAATCCGTCGGAACTAAGCGAACGATTCACATCAATACCTAATATTGACACACGCCTGAATGTCATCGAAGGGGTAAACAACTGCATCCTCATAACCGACCATTATGCAGCCGACTACCCGTCACTAATGTCTGCGCTCGACTTCATGAACAGACGGCGCACATCTGGACAACACACCACGATGATACTGCCTGACATGGAGACGGTCGGCACGGATGACGTAGAGCATATGTATAAGAATATCTCACTACTGCTTGTAAAATACGGTATTGACCGGATTATCGGAATCGGAGAGGAGATAACACGCCACGCCTGCATATTTCCTACAGGAAACTCACGATTCTATACAAGCGTGGCCGATTTTATGGCCGCCGAAACGCCTACCGATTTCGACCATTCACTCATACTTGTCAAGGGTGCTGAAAATCACAACACCGAGCAAATAACCGAAATGCTCGAAGCCCGGCAGCACGAGACTGTTCTTGAAGTCGACCTGGATGCCATGGTACATAACTTCAATATTTTCAGAGCACAACTGAAGCCCTCGACAGGAATTGTTGCCATGGTAAAAGCATCGGGATACGGTGCCGGAAGCTATGAACTCGCCAAGACTCTCCAAAACCAGGGCGCGGCATATCTTGCCGTGGCTGTCGCCGATGAAGCCATGGATTTGCGTAATTCCGGCATAACGATGCCGATAATGGTACTGAACCCTAAAGTTACTAATTACCACACATTGTTCAGCCACATGCTTGAACCGGAAGTCTACTCATTCGACCTCCTGCATGAAATCATCGAAGAGGGACGCCGGTACGGTGTCAAAGATTTCCCGATACATATAAAACTCGACACAGGCATGCATCGCCTCGGATTCCTTGAATCTGACATAGATCAGCTCATATCGGAATTAAAGTCACAGGACATTGTCACACCGCGCTCAGTATTCTCCCATCTAGCTGCAGCCGACTGCCCCGACATGGACGACTACACAATGGAGCAGTTTACTATGTTTGAGCGTTGCAGCTCGCGCATGAAAGATGCGTTTCCCGGCATGTTGCGCCATATCCTTAACTCCACAGGCATAACACGCTTTCCACAGTATCAATACGACATGGTACGCCTTGGGATATGCCTCTACGGAATTCCCACCCTCAGCGACGGGAGCCAGAACGACCTGCAACCGGTAAGTTCGCTACACACAGTAGTGATATCAATCAAGAACTGGAGCGCCGGAACTACTGTGGGCTATGGCCGAAAAGGAGTGCTTACACGCGATTCCCGTATAGCCACCATACCAATCGGATATGCCGACGGACTTCGCCGGGCTCTTGGATGCGGACATTCATCCGTATGGGTCAACGGCTCGCTATGTCCGATTATAGGCAACATCTGTATGGACATATGCATGGTCGACGTCACCGATGCGCGGTGTGAAGTAGGCGACCGAGTCGAGATATTCGGCCATAATATAAACGTAGCGGATATCGCCGACAAACTGGGCACTATCCCTTATGAGGTGCTGAGTTCCGTATCATCACGCGTAAAGAGAATTTACTTCCGCGAATAATCTGGTAAAACATATCACACCGCTATTTTCCTGAGCATGGGCCCGGTATTTCTACGAATGCCGGGCCACATCTGTAACATCATCGTCAATATGGCTCTCAGGCAATACTTTCGGCCCCAATATCCCTGTTACAAGCGCTCCGAGTAACATCACGACAACCGACACCGCTATTACAGCACCGCACCCCCAGTGCTTTAGCATCACCGGAATAAAGAACGCGCCAAGCACAGCGCCGAATTTTCCGATTGCTGCCGATAAGCCCACACCGCTCCCTCGGTCGATTACCGGATAAACCTGCGAAGGGAGTATGAAGGTAATAAGATGTGGACCGGCATTCAGAAACAACTCAAACAACACAAATCCGGTTATTGATATCCACGCAGGCCAATGCAACTGATAGGCTGCAAGCATGACTCCAAGTCCGACAGCACTGCCAATGAAGCCATAAGTCTGCATCGACACATGATAATACCTCCTTACCACAGCAAGCCCCATACCAAACCCTACAGTCATAAATACACTGAGCAATATCGTAATCTCGACTGAATTTACAATATGTGCCATACGCGGAGCTGTAGGCGACACGTAGTCGATGCCAAGCGACATGATGAGAATCGGGATAAAGATTCCAATCCCGTATACCCCCAGCCCCTCACATGCCCATGGCACTCCTGTAAATAGAATTTTGCGTACATTCTTCCGCATAAATGTCCACATCGAGTCTGACGGCTGACCCTCTGTTGCGGCCTGTTGCGGAGGCACAGGCATATATACGTCTTTGCCAAGCAGATAATGTACAGCTTTTTCCGCATCCCGGGTGCGGCCATGCGACATAAGCCATCCGGGCGACTCCGCAAAATGAATTCTCATAAGCAATATCACACCGGCAATCCCCGTCATTATAAACAACAGATTGGGCCACGATGCGGCGATAGTCCATCCCCGGATTATGAAGTAGCATAATGCAGCCACAACAACGCTTCCCACCGATGCCGAAGCCTTGGCTGCTCCTACCATGAAAAATTTCCATTTTTTAGGCATGATTTCAGATATGTAGTCTGAATCTATGCTATATTCACCTCCGACACTCAATCCCATAACGAACAGACATATACACAACAGCCCTACCGGATGCCAGAAATATGCGATAAGCGACGCCACAATCATAAGCAACGGACACACACGGGCTACCGTAAGGTATCCCCATCGGTCGCTCATGCGCCCGAACAATACAGTTCCGAGCGTACGCCCGCATAAAGCCACACATCCAAGGACACCTTGTACAATCGCAGGAAGCTCGGGATGTGCCATCAACTCAATCATCGGTATTATAATGCCTACGAGTGTAGCCAGTCCCTGCCCGATAAACTGCCCCATCGACGCCACTATAAGTACCCATATCTGACCGCCGCACAACGGCATATTCTCAAGATTTACAGTTCCGTCATTCACTTGAGAATTATTTTGTGACGGGAAGGAAGTCCCGACAGTCTTTTTTGTAGAAGAATCAGCCATAACAGTGAGTTCATCAAAATATATGCCGCACGATTAGGAATGCCCGCATACATTCATTATTAATTGTCACGAGCAATCCGGCAGACATACTTCTAATATTAGAATGTCCTACGGAATAAAGAGTTATGGCCGATATTCTATTTTAACATTATTTATCTCTCGGAATCAAACGTCCTCCAAGTTCCCACAACATGAACAAAGGGACAAACACCACACTCAATGTAAACGGGTCGCCTGTAGGAGTTATAATCGCCGCTACAACAAGAAGCACCACTATAGCATGACGACGATATTTGCTGAAAGTTCTACGAGAAAGCACGCCTATCCGGCCGAGCAGGGCGCACACAACCGGAATCTCTCCGACAAGCCCCATGGCGAATAGCATACCGAGAAAATTGTCTATATACGAGTCAAGACTTATCTGGTTGGACACATCCGGACTTAGCTGATAATCGGCAAGAAAACGCAGCGTCAAAGGAAATACTACAAAATACCCTACAGCCATCCCGATATAAAACAGCACCCCGCCAAGCCACAAAGCCTTTGAGCCATGACGCCGTTCACTCGTGTATAACCCCGGGCTTATAAAATTCCACAACAGACAAAGCCACACCGGCACAGACACCACAACCGCACCAAGAAGAGACAACTGCATGTGTATGAAAAACTGGGAGGCAAGATTTATATTGACAACACTCACATGCCATCCTTCAGAAGAAAATGGCGAAAGTATCGGAAACTCGGCTGTAAGATATGTAAAAATACGATAAAGATAGAAATCGCCCTCGCACGGTGCCATCACAATCTCGGCAAACAGCTTGGGCATAACTGCAAAAAGGCCGACAGCAATCACGGCTGTGATTGCAACTCCGCGCACAGCCACACCTCTGAGTTCTTCAAGATGATCCCAGAAAGTTGCCTCCTTACCTATGGCATTATCGTCCTCAGGCATTATTGTCTTTTTCTGAATCGGGAGCAGTGGTGGTTTTTATCTCATTTTCTATCTCCTTGATTCCCTTTCTGAAGCCGGCCACCCCTTTGCCTATACCATGCATGAGTTCCGGTATTTTCTTGCCGCCGAAAAGCAAAAGCACGACAAGCAGGATGACTAAGGCTTCCGTAGCACCGATATTTCCAAATAGCAAAGGTATCATATGATGATTATATTCTTATTTGCAATATTTATGTCTGCACCGACAATGACCGGCAATGAAGTTGCTCTGACTTCACTGCGAAATTAGCAAAATTCCCTTAAATGAAGCCTATACCTATTTATATTTTGCATTTTTTATGAGATTGACTAAATTTGTGGAATAATTGTCCTGATAGAAAATGAAAAAGCATATCATCGATTTCGAGATTGTGGAAAACCGCCATATCCACGCCCTATATTCTCTATTGGTGCTGCGCCCTGTCAATGCCACTCTTCCTGAAGAGATACTTCCGGGCCAGTTTGTAGAAGTCGCTGTCGACAACTCTGCGGGCACATTCCTGCGACGCCCTATCTCAGTCAACAATGTTGACCGTGAAAACGGTACTCTCTGGCTGCTTGTACGCCGCGCCGGCGATGGCACTGCCGCCATGATTTCCAAACGCCCCGGAGAACTGTTGAATCTTGTACTCCCGCTTGGAAATGGATTTACCATTCCGGCTCCCGGCCAACGAATCCTGCTCTCAGGAGGAGGCGTAGGCGTCGCACCTATGTTGTATTTCGGACGTGAGCTGAAGCGCCTCGGAATGAATCCGGAATTTCTGCTCGGCGCAAGATCGAAAAACGACCTGCTGCAAATTGAAGAGTTCGAAAAAATCGGCAAACTGCACATCTCGACCGATGACGGATCCGCCGGCGAACACGGCATAGTGACAACCAACAGCGCGCTGTCTGAAAAATGGGATCGCATATATTGCTGCGGCCCGCTTCCTATGATGAAAGCCATCGCACGTGAAGCACGACGCATCGGAGCCGACTGCGAGGTGTCACTCGAGAATATGATGGCATGTGGCCTCGGTGCATGTCTGTGCTGCGTTGAACCCACGGTAAAGGGCAACGTATGCGTATGCACTGAAGGACCCGTATTCAATATCAACCAACTCACATGGGAGGACTGAACGACATGGCAAAATTAGACATAAACATTGGAGCTCTTTCTCTGAAAAATCCGGTACTCACAGCATCAGGCACCTTCGGTTATGGAGAAGAATTCGCCGACTTCATCGACCTCAATCGCCTTGGAGGATTTATCGTAAAAGGCACCACTCTGAATCCTCGTGAAGGCAATCCATATCCACGCATGGCCGAAACGCCGTCCGGTATGCTCAATGCCGTAGGCCTCCAGAACAAGGGTGTAGACTACTTTATCGAAAACATTTACCCCCGTATTAAGGATCTGGATACAAATATAATGGTCAATGTATCCGGTGCCTGTCCCGACGACTATGTTGCCGTATGCGAAAAGCTGGCCCCGCTCTCAGGGATAGTAGCTGTGGAAATCAACATATCCTGCCCCAACGTAAAGCAAGGAGGCATGGCTTTCGGCACAACATGCTCAGGCGCCGCAGAAGTGACCCGCGCTGTACGCCGGGCATATCCTGGCACTCTGATTGTAAAACTATCGCCCAACGTAACCGATATAACCGAGATAGCTCGCGCCGTAGAGGCCGAAGGTGCCGATGCTGTATCGCTGATAAATACACTCCTCGGAATGGCTATCGACGTAGAGCGCATGCGCCCCTGCCTGTCTACAGTTACCGGAGGGCTATCGGGGCCGGCCGTAAAGCCCGTCGCAGTCAGGATGGTATGGCAGGTGGCAAAAGCCGTCAACATTCCGGTAATCGGTCTTGGCGGCATTATGAGCGGCAAGGATGCTCTCGAATTCATTATGGCTGGAGCAACAGCCGTAGAAATCGGCACCGCTAATTTTATCAATCCTGCTATAACCATAAAAATCATCGACGAGATTAATGATTTCTGCAATCGTCACAATATCGACGACATAAATTCAATCAGAGGCATAATCTGACAAACAAGTCTCAAAAAACTATTTTAGAACAATTTTTCGTACGCAACACACCTTATTTAATTTACCGGCAGAGGAACCAACGTTGATTCGTGTCCCCGCCGGTAATTTTTTATTGTCCGGCCGTCGTTAAAGCCGACTATTAAGCAATACATTAGTCATCGACGCAAAACTTTACGGATATTTAATTTGTTAATTCGATGGAAATTGTTAACTTTGCGTCGATTTTTCAACTATTATAGCACTTTTAAAGAGTGTGCGACAGGGTTTCAAAGCACCCGAGCAAAGTTGTCGGTCGACAATCAAAACCAAAGTCAACCCCAGATACGCTTCTAAGCACGTGGAATTACCCTGTACCTGATTTATCTGACGCAATTCCATACGGATTTCCAGCACGACAAATCTCTGACAAGAAATTAATGTGTGAAATCAACGGAAACACAAAATCCGCGCCTGTACTATGGTTCAATTATTAATTGCTATACTACCGGGCCATAATAAAGCGCATATTTTAAGTGTAACGCAAATCCAATTTAAGCTACCTAACCTCTCACCAGCCATTCCAAACAAGGCAATATGTACAAATACGACGAACTCGACGCAATGTCGTCCCAGCAACTGGCAGATATCGCCGGCAATTTAGGCGTAACGAAATTTGACGCCGAGAATAAGGAGGACCTTGTCTATAAAATTCTCGACCAGCAGGCCGAGGTCGCCGCCAACAACTCTGCGGCAAGCAACACTAATAATAAAAAAACACGCCAGCCAAAGCAAAAAAAAGGCAGACAGCCCAAAAGCGACAACAGCAACAACGAATTGGCTACAGAACCATCTGAAGCCACAAACAACGTCGAAAACCAAGGTAAAGATAAAAAGCCACGCGACAACCAGCGACAAGGCAAGAAAAACAGACAGGCCGACAATCAGACGATTGAGGAACAGCAGGAAAAACCCACCTCCTCTGACAGCGAAAATCTGCCCATAGAAATCCCTCAGCCCCCGCGACGCAAACCGGGGCGCCCCTCTAAAGCACAGCTTGCAGCTGAAGCGGCTGCTGAAAAAGCCCGCGCAGAGCTCCTTGCCATCCAACAGATTCCGGCATCCGAAGCCAAGAATCCCTCCGATGAAAAGCCTCAGACGGTTGCAGAATTGACCGCATCGGATAATCCGGAAATGAATGAAGTAAATCCGCCGATTTCAAATCCTCTGGCACTACTCCCCTCTGCTGAACTTCAGCCCGCACAGGACGGCATCACGACTGAAAATACCCCCTCGGACAATACCACTGATGCACCTCAACAAATAAATGAGGGCCAGCAGCAACAGAAAAGAAGAGACTTCCGCCCGTCAAAGGACAGTTCATTTGGCTCTTTCTTCCGCACCGAACGTAAATTCGTGCCACGCTCTCAGCGCGAAAAAGAAGAAGCCGCCGCCGCTGCCGCCGTCGCACCTATAGTAATTCAGGAGCCGGCCCAGAATATGGCTATGCAAAAGCAGCAACAGCAGCAGAATAAAAAGAACAAGCGCAACCGCAACAATAACAACAATAACCGCGACTTTATCCCGGAGCCCCAACAGCCCCGATATAATTTCGACGGTCTGCTGCTCGCGTCAGGCGTTCTCGAGATTACGCCGGAAGGATATGGATTCCTGCGTTCAAGCGATTACAATTATCTTGCATCGCCCGACGACATATACGTCACACAGCAGCAGATCAAGCAGTATGGGCTGAAGACAGGCGACGTTGTCGAAGGATGGATTCGTCCGCCGAAAGAAAACGAAAAATATTTCCCTCTCGGCGAAGTTCGCGATGTAAACGGACGCACACCCGAATATATCCGCGACCGCGTACCCTTTGAACACCTGACCCCCCTCTTCCCCGACGAAAAATTCGACCTCACCGGCGGTAGGTCAAGCAATATCTCCACACGCGTGGTCGACATGTTCTCGCCAATCGGCAAGGGCCAGCGCGGTCTTATTGTAGCTCCGCCTAAAACCGGCAAGACCATACTGCTCAAAGATATCGCCAATGCCATTGCGGAAAACCATCCCGAGACCTATATCATGATTCTTCTCATTGATGAACGCCCCGAGGAGGTAACCGATATGAGCCGTAGCGTAAACGCCGAGGTCATCGCCTCTACATTTGACGAACCGGCCGAGCGCCACGTCAAGATTGCAGGCATCGTGCTTGAGAAAGCTAAACGTCTTGTTGAGTGCGGACATGATGTAGTAATCCTGCTCGACTCCATCACCCGACTCGCACGCGCATACAACACCGTATCGCCGGCCTCCGGCAAAATCCTGTCAGGAGGTGTCGATGCCAACGCACTCCAGAAACCAAAGCGCTTCTTCGGTGCAGCGCGTAATATCGAAGGCGGAGGCTCGCTGACCATAATCGCCACAGCCCTTACAGAAACAAGTTCAAAGATGGACGAAGTAATCTTCGAAGAATTCAAAGGCACAGGCAATATGGAACTTCAGCTTGACCGCAAACTCTCCAACAAGCGAATCTTCCCCGCTGTCGATATCATGGCGTCAAGCACTCGTCGCGACGACCTGTTGCAGCGTCAGGAGACATTGCAGCGTATATGGATTCTGCGCCGTTACCTCAGCGACCGTACATCAATCGAGGCCATGGAGTTCATGCGCGACCAGATGGAGAAGACCCGCGACAACGACGAACTTCTCCGCAGCATGAACGCATAAAGTCATCAACGATACTACACTATAAGATAAAATCAAGACATAAATATAACCAATCCGATTATGAAAGCATTTGTATTCCCCGGCCAAGGCGCACAGTTCGTAGGTATGGGCAAAGACCTCTACGAGAACAATGCCGAGGCCCGCGCAATGTTTGAGAAAGCCAACGAAATCCTGGGTTTCCGCATCACAGACCTCATGTTTGAGGGCACCGATGAGGATTTACGTCAGACCAAAGTTACCCAGCCCGCGATATTCCTCCATTCAGTAATCATCGCAAAGGTAATCGAAGAAACTACAGGCATCAAGCCCGACATGGCTGCCGGACACTCGCTCGGTGAGTTCTGCGCACTCGTTGTTGCCGGAGCACTGAGCTTCGAGGACGGTCTGCGTCTGGTAAGCGCCCGCGCGCAGGCTATGCAGAAAGCCTGTGAGATGAAGCCCTCAACAATGGCTGCTATCATCGCACTTCCCGACGAGAAAGTCGAGGAAATCTGCGAAAGTGTAGACGGCGTGGTCGTATGTGCCAACTACAACTGCCCCGGCCAACTCGTAATCTCAGGGGAAATAGAGGCTATCGACGCAGCTTGCGCAAAAGCCACAGAAGCCGGCGCAAAACGCGCACTCAAACTTAAAGTCGGAGGCGCTTTCCACAGCCCCTGCATGGAACCGGCACGTGCCGAGCTCGCAGCAGCAATCGAGAATACTCCGGTTCACACTCCCAAGTGTCCCGTCTACCAGAATGTCGACGCTCTGCCTCATACCGACCCAGTCGAAATCAAGGCTAACCTGATTGCTCAGCTCACCGCTCCCGTACGCTGGACTAAAACCGTGCAGAACATGATTGCAGACGGTGCTACCGAGTTTATAGAATTCGGCCCCGGTAAAGTTCTTCAGGGACTTGTTGCCAAGATTGGCAAAGGCGCCGACCTTACCATATCAGGCTACGAAAAGCTCTGATTGCATCAGAATAACTCAATAAAACATATCGGGACAAAAGAACCAATGGCGACACACAACCATGTCCCGAAGGCTCTTTTGTCCCTTTAATATTCCCGTTTATGAAAACTACCGACCAGCTCATCGACGACCTGCTCAACCTTGCTTTTGCCGAAGATGTGGGCGACGGCGACCATACCACTCTCAGCACCATCCCGGCCGAGGCTACAGGCCGACAGCACCTCCTCGTAAAGGAAGAGGGCATAATAGCCGGTATCGAGATTGCAAAAAAGGTATTTGAGAAATTCGATTCCTCGCTGAAGATTACACAATACATCAACGACGGCGCCCATGTAAAGCCCGGCGATATCGCATTCGTGGTCGAAGGGCCTGTGCGCTCTCTGCTACAGACCGAGCGCGTCATGCTCAATATAATGCAACGCATGAGCGGCATCGCCACAATGACCGCACGCTATCAGGAACGCCTCGCAGGACTTAAAACAAAAGTACTCGATACGCGCAAGACAACTCCCGGCATGCGCATGCTCGAAAAAATGGCCGTCAAAATCGGAGGAGGCGAAAACCACCGTATCGGATTGTTTGACATGATTCTCATAAAGGACAATCATGTCGATTTCGCAGGTGGTATACCCCAGGCAGTAAACTCCGCGAAGAAATACCTTGCCGAAAAAGGCAAAAACCTTAAAATAGAAGTCGAGGTGCGCAACACCGAAGAAATACTTCAGGCTCTCGAAGCCGGAGTGGACCGCATCATGCTCGACAACTTCACCCCGGAGCGCACGAAAGAAGCTGTAGAACTTATAAACGGACGCGCCGAAGTTGAATCTTCGGGCGGCATAACACTCGAAACTCTCCGCGACTATGGCGAATGTGGCGTCGACTTCATTTCCGTAGGTGCCCTTACCCACTCGGTCAAGGGACTTGACATGAGTTTCAAACATTGCTGATGCCAACATTCAGAGCCACCTTAGAGCAACTGCGCCAATCAGGCAACCTGCGCCATATACCCCTGCCCGGTTCGGGCAGGGAGTGTATCGATCTGTCAAGCAACGACTATCTCGGGCTTGCTTCGCGTCACGGACTACAGCAGGAATTCATGGATTTGTCTGAAAACCGCTTGGCACCGCTCACCGCATCCGCCTCGCGTCTGCTCGCTGCCGGACAGGATGATTTCCATGCACTTGAAGAGTTACTGTCGTCACTGTATGGAAGGTCAGTATTGCTGTTCAACAGCGGCTATCATGCCAATGTCGGAACTGTATCGGCCATAGCGTCAGAAGAAACGATGATACTTGCCGACAAACTTGTCCATGCCTCGATAATCGACGGCATCGTGCTTTCACGTGCCCGATTTGCCCGATTCCACCACAATGATATCTCACATCTCGAGCGCCTGCTTGAGAAACATCACAAGGAATATGAACGTATCCTTGTTATTGTCGAATCGGTATATAGCATGGATGGCGACCAATGCAATCTCGACTCACTAATCGCATTAAAAGAGCATTACCCCAACGTAATGCTCTACGTCGACGAGGCCCACGCATTCGGCGTCATAGGCGACCGAGGACTCGGCCTCGTGAAAAGCAATCCGAGAGGCCATATGGTCGATATCATTGTAGGCACGCTTGGCAAAGCGGCCGCGTCATCCGGCGCATTTGTCGCCACAAGCCCCGACATACGCGAGTTTCTCGTAAACCGTGCACGCAGTTTTATCTTCTCCACCGCCATTCCACCCATGGTATGCCGATGGAGCAGATATATTATTGAAAAGATTATCGGAATGGACACCGAGCGCGCACGCCTCCAAGAGATTACACGCAGGATGTCCTCAATATTGATGCCATATATGGCTCTTCCCCCACAGCCAAGCCACATAATGCCGTTAGTGACAGGTGACGCAGTGCGCACTGTAGAGCTATCGCAGAAACTGCTTCAGCATGGGGTAAAAGTGCTCCCTATACGTACTCCGACGGTCCCCCCCGGCACTGAACGTCTTCGCTTCAGCCTGAGCGCGGCCCTCACGGATTCTGACCTCCAAAATGTAAGCGTTGCTATTGCTGCCACGCTTCATCGACTATGATTCAACGAATTATACATAAATCCACCGACAACCACGACCTGATTCTGATATTTCTCGGCTGGGGCACCGACGCGCAAGCAATAAGCACTCTTCGATACCCCAGCTGCGATATAATGGCCGTATGGGATTACCGCGACCCATCCTTTGACACGTCGCATATACAACGCTATCGCAACATCTACCTGTTTGCCTGGTCAATGGGAGTGATGATGGCAGAACGCGTATTATGCGGCCATCCCGACATACGCCCTACTCTGTCAATTGCCGTTAACGGAAGTCCTTACCCGATAGATGATTTGAGAGGAATTCCATATGCAATTTTCACCGGTACCCTCGACGGACTCGACGAATCCTCGCTGCAGAAATTCCGGCGACGCATGTGCCGGAATAAAGAAGAATATGCCGGATATCGAGATGTACAACCCGACCGGCCCATAGATGAGCTACGCGACGAACTTCGTATCCTTGGCATGCTTGCCAAAGAGAATCACACCATACATTCCACCACATTAAAATGGGACCGGGCAATAATCGCGGGAAATGACCGTATATTTCCCGCCGACAACCTTAGGCGGGCGTGGGATACCCTATCCACTCGAATCCGCATCACCGAAGATGGCCACCTGCCGGACTGGCAGACAATCATAAATCAGGAAATCATCGACAAAGATTATGTAGCCCGGAAATTTATGCGCTCACTTCCAACATATGATAACGAAGCTGTGGCACAGAAAGCAATAGCCGGTCATCTGTGGGATATGTGGCGAAACGAGCTTGCCAGCCGCTCTCCGCAGTCAATAATCGAGGCCGGATTCGGCACCGGAACAATGACGCGCCTTTACATGTCGCAATTGAAACCGTCGCATTTGATTCTCTGGGATTTGTGTCCATCCGATATTGAGTTTACCTGTACTTCGGTCGAGACATTGACAGGGGATGCCGAAGAATTCATGTCTCGTCAGCCTGACACTTCTGTCGATGCCATTGTAAGCGCCTCCACTATACAATGGTTTAATTCACCGTCCGGATTCATATCCAACGCCGCACGTGCGCTGTCCTCGGGCGGCCATCTCGTAATCTCCACATTCGGAGAGCGCAATATGCAGGAACTCACACAAGTGACCAATCTCCCGCTGCGTTATCTCACCTTAAATGAACTCGTCGGGCTACTCCCCGCAAATATGCGCCTGCTGGCAGCAGATCAGGAAGATATAACATTGCGTTTCGACTCTCCAAAAGAAGTGATGCGACATCTGCGTGCTACCGGAGTCAACGGTATGCGCGGCACTGATACACCTCTCAGCCGTATTCTTTCCGGATATCCGAGAAATCACGACGGAAGTGTAAATCTTACCTACCATCCCCTTTACCTAATTGCAGAAAAAACATGAATGGAGTATACTTTATATCCGGCATCGACACCGATGCCGGAAAGACATATATAACCGGCATGCTTGCCAAGCGACTGATGGAAAAAGGTCATAAAGTCGCTACTCAGAAGTTCATACAGACCGGCAACGACACATGGTCGGAAGATATCGAGGCTCACCGCAAAATAATGGGTATAGAAATGCTCCCGGAAGATCTCGACCACACTACAGCTCCTGTCATCTTCAGCTATCCGGCCTCAGCCCAGCTTGCAGCACGCATCGATGGACGCGACATAGACCTTGACATTATAAAAAAATCGACCGATATTCTCGCCTCACGCTACGATGTGGTGCTTGTCGAAGGTGCCGGCGGCCTTATGGTACCCATTACCGACGACTTCTTCACCATAGACTATGTAGCCCGGTATGAGTTGCCGATAATACTCGTCACAAACGGCGTGCTCGGCTCAATAAACCATACCATTCTCTCCCTCGAAGCCATCAGGAGCCGTGGCATAAAACTGTTTTCGGTCATTTACAACACATTTTTTGACAATGACCGAATCATTGCGAAAGACACAAGAGAATTTATAGGCAGATATGTCTCCCGACACTTTCCGGATGCATCATTCATAGAGATGTAAAACACCTTTAGAATAAGCATATAACCACCGCACAAGAGTTAAAAAATGTTATACCGCGAAGTGTATTCGCATGCTCTACAACATAAATTTGTAACTTTACGGTGATAAAAGTCATAATCATGCATAGATGATATCGGGCATGGCTTCCACTGTTCATGGGATTATAAGAGTAAGACGGATGAATGTCAACACCTTAATATTATCCATATCCAAAGAGCGACTCGCTGAGTTGCCCGTTGTGGCCTATCCGGGCCACATAGTGGTTGTCAATACACCGGAGCAGGCTGCAAGCGCCCTGTGCGCCATAAAGCGCTGCCCCGTAGTAGGATTCGACACCGAGACTAAACCTTCGTTCCGTAAAGGGCATCCCAATAAAGTAGCCCTTATCCAGGTATCCACCGGTGACTGCTGCTATCTGTTCCGAATCAACAAATTCGGCATCACCAAAGAATTGTGCGATTTCTTTGAAGACCCGGGGATACTTAAAATCGGACTATCGCTGAAGGATGACTTCCATGTAATGCACCGTGGCATACAATTCTCCCCTGCCGGGTTTATCGACCTTCAGGATATCGTGTCAGGATATGCGATTCACGATTCAAGCCTTCAGAAAATATATGGAATCGTATTCGGTGAACGCATATCCAAAAGCCAGAGGTTGAGCAACTGGGAAGCAACAGTGCTCACAGCCCCTCAGCAGATTTATGCAGCAATCGACGCATGGGCATGCCTGAGAATTTATCACGCACTCACGAGCGGCTCGTTCAATCCGCAGGATTCGCCCTACATAATTATTCCTGACTCTTCCGACGACGAGAGCAAACATTAGCAGACACGCATGTGTCATCATCACATGCGATATACCGCAATCATCCTGTATAAACATCAAACTACAATAACATATACATATTTACATCTTGCCATGAAAAAATCGACCTGGTTACCACTTCTGCTGCTGATATACCTTGCAATCATGTGCTATATCGGCAGAGCCGAATTCTACGCCGGCAACTACTTGTTCTACTTCGGAATCATAGGAGCCACTCTCCTGTGTATAATACTGCTTCACATATTTCTAAAGCGAGGAGGCACAATAGGACGCAGACGCAGACAATCCTGACTCCGTTAAGCATAACAAAAGCAATGACTATATAACCTATGCAGAAAAACAATCGCCGTGCAAATCGGAAATATCCGTTGCACGGCGATTGTCATTATATGTTACTTATCATTTTTAGGGAGCTGTAGAGTCATCATCAGCCGGCTCTGCGTCTTTGTCCGAAACCGAATCAGGAGCATTGATTTCTGTGACAATTTTATCGGCACACTCATCATACCCCACACAGATTTTTGCACCAGGAGTCACAGATGCGTTGATAATCAACTCGGCAAGCTCATCTTCAAGATACTTCTGGATAGCACGCTTGAGGGGACGGGCGCCAAACTGAGGATCGTATCCTTTCTTGGCGATGAAGTCCTTGGCGGCAGCAGTAATGTCAAGCGTATATCCGAGCGATGCCACCCTCTTGTAGAATCCGGCAAGCTCGATATCGATAATACGGAATATCGCATCGCGGTCAAGTTCATCAAACATCACAATATCATCCACACGGTTGAGGAACTCAGGCGAGAACGCCTTGTTGAGAGCCTTCTGTATAACCCCATGGCTATACTCCTTGTCGGCGGCACGGGTATTGAAGCCGACACCCGTACCGAAATCCTTAAGCTGGCGGCTTCCGATATTGGAGGTCATGATGATGATTGTGTTCTTGAAGTCGACGCGACGTCCGAGGCTGTCGGTCAGGCGTCCTTCGTCAAGCACCTGGAGCAACAGGTTGAACACATCGGGATGAGCCTTTTCAATCTCGTCGAGCAACACAATCGAATAAGGATGCTGACGCACCTTCTCCGTAAGTTGTCCACCTTCCTCATAGCCAACATACCCCGGAGGCGCTCCTACGAGGCGGCTCACAGTAAACTTCTCCATATACTCGCTCATATCGACGCGTATAAGAGTGTCGGCGCTGTCAAACAGGTATTCGGCGAGCTTCTTCGCAAGATGCGTCTTTCCGACACCGGTCGGACCGAGGAACATGAATGTTCCTATCGGTTTGTTGGGATCCTTAAGTCCGACACGATTGCGCTGTATGGCCTTCACAATCTTGTCAATCGCCTGGTCCTGCCCGATAATGTTGTTCTTGAGTTTAGGGCCCAACTCTCGCAGACGCATACCCTCGGCCTGGGCTATGCGCTGCACGGGCACACCGGTCATCATCGCCACGACCTCGGCTACCTTCTCTTCATCAACCACCTCGCGTATATCGTTGAGCGAGGCTTCCCATTTACTCTTAGCCTCGTCGAGTTCCTGCTTCAGACGATGCTCCTTGTCGCGGAACGAAGCCGCCGATTCAAAATTCTGATTCTGTGCAGCCTGTAGCTTAGACGCGTTAGCCTCTGAAATCTGCACCTCAAGCTGTTCGATTTCACGCGGCACCACAATATTCGTAACATGCACACGAGAGCCGGCCTCATCCATGGCATCAATAGCCTTGTCAGGGAAATTGCGGTCGCTCACATACCGTTCGGTAAGTTTGACACAGGCTTCCAGTGCATCAGGAGTATAGGTCACATTATGATGCTCCTCATATTTATCCTTGATATTATTAAGAATTATCAGTGTCTCTTCTGATGATGTCGGTTCGACCATCACCTTCTGGAATCGACGTTCAAGCGCCCCATCCTTCTCTATATTCTTACGGTACTCATCGAGAGTAGTGGCGCCTATGCACTGTATCTCTCCGCGGGCAAGAGCCGGCTTGAGCAGATTGGCGGCATCCATCGAGCCGGCGGCATTACCAGCCCCGACAATAGTATGCAGCTCGTCGATAAACAGAATCACGTCCTTGTTTTTCGAGAGCTCATTGAGAATGCCTTTTATACGCTCTTCAAACTGACCGCGGTACTTTGTACCGGCCACGATTGAAGCCATGTCGAGCGATATCACCCTCTTGTCAAACAGTATACGCGACACCTTGCGCTGTACGATACGCAGAGCAAGCCCTTCGACAATAGCCGACTTGCCCACACCCGGCTCTCCGATAAGCACCGGATTGTGTTTCTTGCGACGGCTCAATATCTGCGCCAGACGCTCTATCTCCGTATCGCGGCCTATCACAGGGTCAAGACGCCCCTCCTCGGCCGCACGTGTCATATCATTGCCGAATTTATCAAGCACCGGAGTGTCGTTGCCACGACGTCCGGCAGCCCGCTGGGAAGAAGATGGCACACTCTGCTGGGAAGAACCCGACGAAGCTGTGTCTGACGATGAGCCCGGCATATCGTCATCTTCATCATCTTCATCGTCGCCAAACGATGTGCCCATACTTGGAGCATCAGCCACGTTGGCGAGCAATTTATAGATAGCCTCATAGGTGACTCCGGCATCAATAAATGCACGGAACGCCTCAGTTCCCTGTACCTCCTTATTATGGAAGAGAGCCAGCAACAGATGCTCAGAGTCGACAATCTCGCTCTTCAGCATCTTGGCCTCAAGCACGCTGAGTTTTATAATGCGGTTGGCCAGATCGCTGACAGAAATATTACTCACCCCCGCAGTACCTTGAAACAGACTGCGATCAAGAGTATCACGTAATTGATACATTGTATCGGCGTCAATCAACTGCTGAATGGCCTGGAACGCATGACTCCCGGACTGCGACATAATCGCCATAAGCATATGCTCCGGCGTCACGACATTGTTGTTGTGGCGAATAGCCTCCGTACGGCTTTGGTCAAGCACATGCTTCAGTTCATTGGAAAAAATGGTGTCCATAAATGTCCTTTCTCGTTAGTTATGCAAATATAGCAACAATAACTGTGCCAAAAATCAGCCAGGCACAAATTATTAAGCATGTTCAACAATATTTAAACAATCGCAAGGGATGTTTTTATCTGTTTATTCCCATTTTTTTATTATCTTTGTATGAAATTTTACCGCATGAAGCCCATATCCAGATACAGCCAGAAGGCGTCCGGGCATGCACGCATCAATAAAACAGAACTATACTTTACTTATGCTGGAAGAAGATAGAATTCTCAAAATCGATATCGAGAATGAAATGAAATCGGCCTACATCGACTATTCGATGTCGGTAATCGTATCACGCGCACTTCCTGATGTCCGCGACGGACTCAAACCTGTACAACGGCGCGTGTTGTTCGGCATGAACGAGATGGGCAACACATCCGACCATCCCCATAAGAAATCAGCCAACTGTGTAGGAGAGGTCATGGGTAAATACCACCCGCATGGCGACTCATCCATTTACGGCACCGTAGTGCGCATGGCGCAGCCGTGGGCATTACGCTATACCCTTGTCGACGGCCACGGTAACTTCGGCTCTGTCGACGGCGACGGCCCCGCCGCAATGCGTTACACCGAGGTACGCCTTGAGCATATAGGAGAAGAGATGCTGTCTGATATCGACTCCGACACTGTTGATTTCCAGCCAAACTACGACAACTCGCGCCAGGAGCCGGTAGTGCTCCCCACCCGCATACCGAACCTCCTTGTCAACGGCACATCGGGTATCGCCGTAGGTATGGCTACCAATATGCCTCCCCACAACCTTACCGAATCAATCAACGCCACCGTAGCTCTCATCGACAATCCCGAACTCACAATATCGGAATTGATGAAATACATCAAAGCCCCCGACTTCCCCACCGGCGGCACCATATACGGATACAATGGCGTAAAGGAAGCGTTTGAGACAGGCCGCGGACGTATAGTAATACGCGCAAAAGCCGAAATCGAAGCTCACTCCAACCACGAGGACATAATCGTAACCGAGATACCCTACAACGTAAATAAGGCCGAACTCATCAAATATATCGCCGACCTTGTCAACGAGAAAAAAATCGACGGCATAGCCGACCTCAACGACGAGAGCGACTACAAGGGCATGCGTATCGTGATACGCCTTAAAAGTGACGCCAACGCCAACGTTGTACTCAACAAACTGTACAAGCTCACCCAGATGCAGTCGTCGTTCTCGGTCAACAATGTCGCAATTGTAAACGGACGTCCGCGCACTCTCAACCTGAAAGAACTGCTCCAGGCATTCATCGACCATCGCCACGAAGTAGTCACCCGCCGCACACGCTTCGAGCTCCGCAAAGCCGAAGAGCGTGCCCACATACTGCAAGGCCTTATTATAGCCGAGCAAAATATTGACGAGGTAATACAGATTATCAAGAACGCCGACTCTGTAGAGGATGCACGCGCACAACTTTCAGCACGTTTCGACCTTACAGAGCCTCAGACCCTCGCCATTGTCGAAATGAAACTCCGCAGTCTCGCCAAACTGGAACAGGACAAACTGCGCCAGCAATATGCCGACCTCGAACGCCTTATCGAGCACCTCAACCTCATACTAAGCGACGAGCACGAATGCCGCGAGCTAATCAAGAGCGAGTTGCTTGAAATCCGCGACAAATATGGCGATGCACGCAAGACCGACATCGACTACACTGCCGGCGACTTCAACGCCGAGGACTTCTATGCCGACGACGATATGATAATCACCATATCTCATCTCGGATATATCAAGCGCACACCGCTTAGCGAATTCCGCGCCCAGGCCCGTGGCGGCGTAGGCTCTCGTGGTTCCAACACCCGCGACGAGGATTTCATCGAGCACATCTACCCTGCGTCCATGCACAACACCATGCTCTTCTTCACCGACCGCGGCCTCGTATACAAAATGAAAGTCTACGAGCTGCCCGAAGGCGCAAAGAACAGCAAGGGACGTGCTCTTCAGAACCTGCTCGACATCGAACCCGGCGACAAAGTGCGCGCATACATCGCATGCAAGCAACTTGACGACCCCGAATTCACCGGTTCACACTTCCTTGTATTCGCAACCCGCAAGGGCGTAGTGAAGAAAACTTCGCTTACAGAATATGCACGCGTAATGTCGAAAGGCAAGAAAGCCATCATTATCCGTGAGGACGACAGCCTTATCGGCGTAGAACTCACCGACAATGATTCGACAATATTACTCGCCGCCAAGGAAGGCAAGGCCATACGCTTCGCCACATCATCGCTCCGTGCAATGGGTCGAGTTTCCACCGGCGTGCGCGGCATGAAAGTCGAAGGCACCAACGAGGTAATCGGCATGATTACCATGGAGCCCGACAGCACCAACACGGTAATGGTAATCTCCGAAAACGGATATGGCAAGCGTACCGCCCTTGATGCCTACACACCCCACAACCGTGGAGGAAAAGGCATGAAGACCATCAACGTAACCGACAAGACCGGTCCTCTCGTAGGGTTCCTGAGCGTAAACGATGACAACGACCTCATAATCATCAACCAGAGCGGCATAACTATACGCATACACATGAGCGACCTCCGTGTCATGGGACGCGCCACCCAGGGCGTGCGCCTTATCAACCTCGAAAAGCGCAATGACACCATAGCCTCTGTATGTTGCGTGGATTCCGACCCTGAAGAGACTGTCGACAACGATATCCTCGTAGCCGAAGCCGAACAGGAAGAGATTGAATTCTCGCCCGAAGCAGAAGAGCCGGACGATGATATCAACCTCGACGATACAGAAGATACGGATTCCGACGAATAAATCACAACACAGAATCCAAGACACCATAAAATCCAACAGGCGCTACACTTTTTACGATGTAGCGCCTGTTGGATTTTTCATCCACTCATATCATGATGTCAGAGTCTATTGCTGTGTCTCTCCAGTTCCAAAAGATACCTTTTGGCCTCCAACCCGCCGGCATAGCCTGTAAGCCTACCGTCGCTCCCTATGATTCTATGGCATGGTATTATCACTGACATCGCATTGGCACCGACAGCATTAGCCACAGCACGCACACCTGCCGGCAGTCCGGCATCCGATGCAAGGTCCGAATAACTCTTATCCGACCCATATACCACATTACGGAGCGCATCCCATACACGGGTCTGAAATTCTGTGCCTGCATACAACAGCGGAATATCAAAATTTCGGCGTATGCGGGCAAAATATTCATCAAGCTGCCGGCGTACCATATCAATGACCAGGCTGTCGCCATTGGCAAAATCACGGGCACGCGTGTGCCGAAGCAGGCGCTGCAATGTGCGGGCATGGAAACGGCCATGCAGCCAGTCGCACATACACAACGCCCCATTCCAGTCACCAAGTACGAGAGTGCCACAAGGCGACTGATAAGGAGCAATAATAATCAAATCGTCCGTCATGCTCAGTTACAAAAACAACGTCCGCACATAAAGCCTGAGCGGACGTTGTTCGATAAAACCTTATACAGTTCTATTAGTTGAGATTGCCGTTTTCAGCAGCCTTCACCATCTCGGGCGATGCTGTGATATAGATTTCGACACGACGGTTCTGGGCACGTCCGGCCGGAGTATCGTTTGAGGCGATATAGTCGGCCATAGGAATACCCTTGGCGGTAAGACGCGTTGGAGACACGCCGGAGTTTACCAGATAGGTCATCACGGCATCGGCACGCTGGTTGGAGAGTTTCTCATTTACTGCATATGAACCGGTATTGTCGGTAAATCCGAGAATTTGTACATTGGTGAGAGGATTCTGCTTGAGCGATACAGCGAAATTGCTGAGATCCTGCTGTGCCGACGAATTGAGAGTATACTTGCCTGTCGGGAACAGAATACCGCCATCAAATGTAACCTTGATAGCCTGAAGACCGTTCTGGTCGGTGGTCTGCTCTACCTGAGCGTCAGGAATTGTCTTGGCGATTTCTTCCTGCTGCTTCTGCATCTTCTGGCCAATAAGTGCGCCTGCGCCTGCGCCTACGGCAGCACCGATGGCTGTACCGATGGCTGCGCCTTTGCCACCACCGATGAGTGCACCTATTCCTGCGCCAAGGGCACCACCGCCACCACCGCCAATAAGAGCACCCTTACCTGTGGTAGACATAGAGTTACATCCCGAGGATGCAAACAACAGACCTGACAGAAGAACAGCGCCTGTAATCTTAACGAGCTTCATATCTGTAAATTTTAAGTTAATTTCATTAATACGACTGCAAAGTTGGCATTTTTATTGCAGAAAACCTCATTCTACAGTCTGTAAAATAGACCAACCCCAGCATTCGATATAAAATTTATTTATCGATTCAATTTATTATGAAAACGTCCGATACGCCGATTTGTTTATTTGCTTTTCTGGTAGAGATAGCGCTTGATGGAACGTTTAGGAGTCTTTTCAAACTCCTGATAGCGCATTCTTACCTTGGCAATCTGGGAATAAGCGGGCAGCTCCTTATTGAGATGACTGATATTGTCATTCATCAGCTTCTCAAGATCAGAGACAGCAATACCCTCCTTGGTGGCAATGTCAAGATCGGGATAAATCAGGGCCTCAAGTTTGCCGTTGTCCTCGATTACAATCGACTCGCTTACCATTGGCAGATTATTTATCTTCTGCTCTATTTCCTCCGGATAGATATTCTGACCCGACGGACCGAGAATCATATTCTTGTTACGCCCGCGAATATAGAGAAATCCGTCGGAATCCATCGTGCACAAGTCGCCCGTATTCATCCAGCCATCCTTCATCACCGCCTCGGTCGCATCCTTATTTTTGTAATATCCTTTCATTACATTCTGTCCGCGCACCCACAGTTCGCCGGGCACATTGACCGGATCCGGCGAATCGATACGCCCCTCCATCCTGTCGACGATACGGCCGCACGAAGACGGACGTTGTTCCTCCCATGGCGCATATGCCACCAGCGGCGCACACTCAGTCATGCCGTAGCCCACTGTAAACGGAAAACTTATTTTGCGCAGGAATGTCTCTACATCCTTGTTCAATCCGGCGCCGCCGATAATAATCTGACGCAGATTACCGCCGAATGCATCGAGCAACCCCTTACGGATACGCGACTCCAGCCGCTCATCGACAAACGGCACTTTCATAAGCACCTTCATAAGCGGCTTGTCAAGCATCGGGAACACCTTGGTTTTTACGATTTTCTCAATAATGAGAGGTACCGTGATAATCAGCTTAGGCTTAACCGTGGCAAATGCCTCAAGAATCACTCGCGGCGAGGGCACACGTGTAAGGAAATATACATGGGCGCCTTTGGCAAGCGGCAAAAGCAACTCGACCATAAGCCCATACATATGGGCAAGCGGCAACATGCATACCATACCGTCGCCCGGATTGATAAACGGTATGCCGTCGACACAGAATTGCAGATTGCTCCACAGGTTTCCATAAGTAATCATCACACCCTTGGAAAAACCCATCGAGCCTGATGTATAGTTAATCAGAGCCAGCTCTTCGGCTTTGTGGGCAGGATATATCACATCCTCCGGAGTAAAACGTTCTGGATATTTCTTGCCAAACAGTTCGTTGAGGCGTTTTCTGGCATTGGTCAGTTTTTCGCTGCGTGACAGTATGAGTGAAAAATCATTCAGGCGCACTACCCCGACGAGATTTTTTACCATCGCAGGATCCAGATTCTCCCATATCGAATCGTCGGTATAGAGGAGTTTAGCTTCACAATGGTTTACAAGATGATGTATATTATCGGCCTTGAACTCATGCAGAATAGGCACGGCTATGGCACCATATGTGATTGTTGCTATAAAGGCTACGGCCCATTGGGATGAATTGCGCCCGCACAAGGCAATCTTGTCACCGCTTTTTATGCCGGCATGCTCATATAGCAGATGCAGCTTTTCGACCTTTCGGGCAATATCGCGATACTGGTACGAGACGCCGTTGAAATCGGTCAGAGCAAGATCTTCCCAATATGTGCGCACGGAGTGCTGGAGATATTCGCTAAATGTTTTCATATTCTAAATTCAGATGCTGTTATATCCTACTGTTTCAGACAACCCCACACACTCTGTGCAGAATGCATAATATCTAAAACTCTCATATATAACGAATATGGCAATCCTATTGTTGACTGCCATATTATTCAGCATGTAAATTTAGTTAATTTTTTTCAGCCTAACAATTCCGTGACATTCCGCGAAAGTATTTTGTTGAAAATGCTAACGGTGCATTAAAAATCTTCAAACAGCTTTTTATAATTGATATGAAACGTATAGCCTACTGTAACATTAATACTTGCAGAATTCATGCGTGCCTTTGTACCCCTATGACTGTAAGGAGGGATAATATCCGAACCTCCGCTTATGCCAATATAAACAGACTTGATATTTAATCCGGCGCCTATCTGCCAAGCGACCTGCCAACGATGCCATACATTATTTTCGCCCATCTCGGACACCGACAGCAGATCACTTGTATAGCTGACATCCAAACCCGGTATAGCAGAATTACCGGCGGAGACTTTTGACTTATAGTACAGATTACATTTGCCTGCAATTCCGGCAAACAGCGACAGTGAAAATTTATCATCCAGCGGCAGTCGATACGCCAGATTTACAGGTACTTTAAGATAACAATTGGTAATTTTCTGATTCAGGACATTGCCATCTGTATCCATCATAGGCTCGGCATTGCCGGTCAAGGCGCTGATTCCAATTCCGGTCTCGAGAAACGTTCGCTCCCTAAGCTGAAATCCATGAGCATAATTTAGATATCCGCCATGCAACTGTATGACATCGTCTGTAGACTTAAATTCTTTGGTAGGCTTAAGGAAGGAGCACTCATACGAGGCCGAGACACGTTCGTAATCCTCAGAATGCGACATACATGTTCCCATTGCCGCGACTATAAAAGTCAATATTGTCTTTCTCATAAGTACATCTTTTTCAATGATTCGGTAAAATTTGAGGTCGTTCAGTCTTGGCTAAGCCGCTAACTGAGCCAACCGATGGTTTATTTTCTGAATTATTTTTAGATGCGGAGATTTTCCGCAAGTCGAAATAATTGTTGAGGCGAGATAAGATTCAAACATAAGCCGTTTGAACTGCGCTACCGAAAGATCCGGATAATCCTTCCTTATGACCTCTTTGCAGACATTGAGGGCTGTGAAGGAAAGATTGAACGCAAAGTCAAGCCGCTCCCTGTCGCGGGTCTGCTGTGACTGAAGTCCGGTAAACTGCTTGGCATCGCGTATACCGAACTCAATCTGAAAGCGGGTGCGGTAGAAACCGATGATCTTTTCAGACCTCATATTGGTGTCGGTAGAGAAGTAAAGAAGAGGCTCTGCGTTTTCAACCGGACAGACCACGATACGGATGTCGCGTTTCAATGCCCTCGAATGTACGACCGCCGTGTGACATCGGGTTTTGTTTCCTTTGGAATCCTCATATATGAATGAAGTGAACACGGATATGTCAAGGCTGGAGAAATCCACTTTCTCTCCATACTTTTTCTTTCTGCCGCGTCTTCGCGGGGCGGAGGAATCCGGTATGGCCAGATACCTCAGATATGAGTTGGCACGTAATCTCCCGACAAATCGAAATCCCATGCCAATCACTTCATTTACAAACTCATATTTGGAGAAAAAGGCATCGGCAACCAGAATATCCGTCAGTGAGAGCAGCTCTGCCGCCTTTGACCTGACAAGTGCCACATACCAGTCAAGCATTGACATGTGCTTCTCGGACTCAAGAGTCTTGAAGTTCGGTGACTGGACAGCACCCAGCATCACGCATGTATGTTTACTTAGACTTATTGCCCCGATCGCCATTATCTCCAGACCGCGTTTCACACGTTGTGCCACCCCTGACCAGAAACGGCCTATGCCATACGTCAGTCTGCCTGCTTTTGAAATGAACGACGGATCGATTGCCACTGCCATGTCATCGGCCGGCCCAAAACAATCCTGCGCCATACCTATGTTGACTTTCATCCAGTCTACGGATGTCTTGAAATTGGAGGCAAAGGTCTTGGCTGTACGACCGCCATAGCGCGACAGCCGGGTAAAATTGACTTTGCCCGGAATCAACGCTACAGTGCGTATTGTTAAAATCAGCCAGTTGAGGAACCTTTTGCTCATCTTGGTTGTAGTATTTTCAAATACCGACTTACACCGAAAGGTGAAGTCTTTGAGAATCGCCAATACGTTCATACGCTAAGTTTTTTTATAATGAACGATTTGGCGATTCATTTGTATTTGATAATTCGTTATATTAACTTAAGTTTCAACTACTTCTGTAAATTTTACCGAATCATTGTCTTTTTATACAAGTGGAATAATTGGTATATGGCACATTCAAAAATAAACGTGCATGTAAATATATTAAAACATTAGATTACAGCAAGGAAGTATTCTTATACTTGGCTCAGCCTGACACCTGAATTAAAAATTATAACCGACACTGAGCTTGACATTCTCAGAATTGATTTTAGGCTTATAATCGCCTTCGCTATAGCCGAAAGCAGGAATGAAGTCGACAATACCGTTTAGCCCTACATAAATCCTGTTGATATTGAAGCCGAAACCACATGTAAGGCCCACCTGAAACCAATTCCAGGTCAAAGAACTCGAACCCATATTCTCTTCACTTGAGCTAAGAAGATTAATCCATCCGGTATTATCACGTAACGCCGGTAAACTGCTGTTTAACGACATTTTCATTCTATAAATCATGTTAAGCCGTAAATTCAGACCAAGAAATAGGACAAACGAAACATTATCGGATATTCTGATGTGGTATGCGAAATCAACAGGTATTTGAAGATTAAAATTACGATATTGTTCTTTTATCTTAAGCCATTCCCTATCTGCGTTATAGACTCGCTCTCCGTCACTACCGCCAGTCTGGAAATTAAGGCTTCCACCTGTTTCCAGAAACAGATTCTTCACAATAGGGAAACCATGAATATAGTCTATTCCGAATCCGCCTAATACTACATCTGTGTCATATTTAACGTGAGTTCGACGAAAATTAATTAGATGAGAAATTGGTGATTAGCGATAAAAGTATTAAATTTAAAGGACTCAATTTCAAACAAATACTCTTATCGCTATGCTCACCGAAGACAAAATTACTGAAATATTCGTGATTGCAGATGAATTCTGCAAAGTTTTTAATGCGATGCTCCGTCGCAGAGGTCTTTCGAAGATTCGTACGGACAGGAAGCGGGAATATCATCGAGATTGCCGTCTGTCGCAGGCGGAGGTCATTGTTATCATGATCATGTTCCACAGTTCCAACCATAAATGTCTCAAACACTTTTATCTGAACGAGATATGTCAGCGATACAGGCATCTGTTCCCCGAAACAGTCTCATACAACAGATTCACGGAGCTGGAGAAATCACTGGTCGTTCAGTTCGTGATATTCGTAAAGAAATGTCTGCTGGGAAAATGTACCGGTATTAGTTTTGTCGACAGCACACTGCTACGTGTGTGCCGCAACCAACGGATACACATGCACAAGGTGTTCAAAGGAATAGCGCAACGTGGGAAGTGTTCGTTAGGTTGGTTCTACGGATTCAAGCTACATCTGATATGCAACGACAAGGGCGAGATTCTCAACTTCATGATCACTCCGGGAGATGTTGATGACCGGGAACCTCTGAAAGTGAAGTCGTTTGTCGAGTTCATATACGGCAAGATGGTTGGTGACAAAGGTTATATCGGCAAAGACCTGTTCTGCAAGCTGTTCATTGACGGAATCCAATTGATCACAAAACTGAAAAACAACATGAAAGGCGGTCTGAGATCAATGTATGACAGAATACTTCTGAGAAAACGGGCTATTATCGAAACTGTAAACGACCAACTCAAAAACATCGCTCAGATAGAACACTCGCGACACCGTTCATTTCCGAATTTCATCGTTAATCTCATTGGTGGGATAGCGGCTTATTGCCTGTTTCCAAAGAAACCGAGGATAAACTTAGAACGCGTGTATGATAATCAGCTGACTCTCTTTTGATTATTTTCATCGAACTCACGTTATACTTAGTTTCAACCGCAGTCTTATGGCTGAGCGCAGGGCGCAGAACGAAAAACTTAAAGCACAGGCTGATAGTCTGTCACAACAAAACAGAAATCTTAATATCCGCTTGCAGAATCTGATTAGTTATCTTGACGGTAAGGCCCAGGCTGATCTCCGACAGCAGGAACTTGAGATTACAGCTACCCGTGAAGAATCATATCGTGATATAGGTGTACTAACAGCCATTACCTTACTGATGCTGTTCGTTTCTTTTGTCATAATACACCGCGATATGCAGCGACGAGACCGGAACAAGAAAAAACTTGAGGAAAGCATACGGCAGAACCGGTCGCTGCTTGAAATGCGCAAGAAAATCATCCTCACCATATCCCATGATATACGCGGTCCGCTCAACGTGATAAGCGGCAGTGCAGAACTCGCCATCGACACCCGCGACAAAAGGAAACGCGACGGCTACCTGAACAACGCGCGGTACCTTTGCCGCCACGTAGTCCACCTTCTTAACAATCTGCTGGATGTCTATCGGCTCAATGAAGCTAAGGAGACCCCGAACAATGTCCCGTTCAGACTGAACGTATTGTTTGACAGAATAGCAATAGGTGCGGCACAGATAATCAATGACAAGGGTCTGCTGTTCAAGCACGATTATAGGAATATTGACGTGACAGTAATCGGAGACGAGGATCGGATAGAGCAGATGGCCGACAATCTGCTGTCAAATGCTGTAAAATTCACACAGTTCGGTTCTGTTGGAATCACAGCCTCATACGAAGGCGGACAGCTGGTAATGGATATCAGCGATACTGGCATAGGAATGACTGAGGAAACCTTAAACCGCATATTCAGACCGTTTGAGCGTGCTGACAACGTGGAGCATGTCGAAGGGTTCGGGCTTGGGCTTTCAATTACCAAGGGGCTGGTATCTATGCTCGGAGGAACTATTGATGTGGTAAGCAATGTCGGCAAAGGCACAACCTTCCATGTAACCGTTCCGCTTGAACTCACCGGAAAAATAGAGCCGGATGACATCCATGAAGGAAAGCCTGCCGGTATCTTGCGCCTGCCGCATAACGTGATAGTCATCGATGATGACCCGCTACAGCGTGATATCGTAAGCGAGATGCTTGAGCGCAACGCTGTCTCTTGTGCCGTATGTGCCACAGCCTCGGATGTGGTAAAGGCGATGCGTAAACGAGATTTCGACTTAATACTTACGGACATAAATATGCCAGGCACCAACGGGTTCGCATTGATCGAACTGTTGCGCAAGTCAAATATCGGCAATTCAAGGACAATCCCCATAGTGGCAATGACCGCCAGGGACGATGACGATAGCAAACCTCTGTTAAAACGCGGATTCTCCGGATGCATCTTCAAGCCATTCTCGATGCAGGAACTGCTTGAACGGATATCAATGGTAATGGAGAAACCTATGGTCCCGGATGATGTACGGATTGACTTTTCACCGCTCGTTGAAAACGTGACCGAGCCGGCAAAGATATTGAAGGGACTTTCGGAATCGACTTCCACAGAGATAGCTGTCCTGAAAAAGAATATTGGGCATGACGACAGGAATGGCGTTTCGGCCATACTACACAGGATTAAGCCCGTATGGGAAATGCTCGGTATTGAAAGCTGCCTGCAACCGTTGAGGAAATCTCTGTGGGACAGGAATTCTACACCTGCGGACATCAAGAAAACCGCCGCCGGTGTGATTACGGCAATGGAGAATCTGATTGAGAATATAAACGAAGAACTGAAGACGATAAGGGATGAAGAGCAGAATACTGATAGTTGAGGACAACGTGACCCTATCCCAGATGCAGAAGGACTGGCTCGCACGCGAGGGGTATGAAGTCACGACAGCAATAGATGCCGTCGTGGCACGCAGGCATATACGCAAAGTGGATTTTGACCTGATACTCTCTGATGTACGCCTGCCCGAAGGGGATGGCCTGTCATTACTTGCATGGCTGAAGAAAGAGAAACCCGGAATTCCGGTCGTAATCATGACGGAATACGCCTCATATCCCGATGCTGTCAAAGCCATAAAGATGGGCGCGCAGGACTATCTTCCCAAGCCGGTACATAGGGAGCGACTGTTCGAAGTTGTGAAGGAACTGGTACATCCGGCCGTGACCATACAGCATTCGCTTGAACGGCTTTTCAAGCGTGACAGCGCGAAGGCGCGTGAGGCGTTGCATCTGGCGGAGCTTGTGGCCCCCGCTGACATATCGGTACTGATTCTCGGTGCGAACGGAACCAGCAAGGAGTCCATAGCCCGTACCATTCATTTCAACAGCCCAAGAAAAGACGAGCCGTTTGTCGCGGTGAACTGCGGTGCCATCCCACCGGAACTTACAGCCTCCATGTTCTTCGGTCATGTCAAAGGCGCTTTCACGGGTGCGGATTCCGACAGAAAAGGATATTTTGACGCGGCGAAAGGCGGCACACTGTTCCTTGACGAAATCGGCACGTTGCCTTATCACACACAGTCATCATTATTGAGGGTATTGCAGGAGAATGTCTATATGCCTGTCGGTGGAAACACGGAACGCCGTGCCGATGTGCGCATAGTGGCGGCAACCAACGAGGATATGGAGAAATCCATCGCCGATGGGCGTTTCCGTGAGGACCTGTATCACCGCCTCTGCGAGTTCGAGATACACCAGCCATCCCTTGCGGAATGTCCCGAAGACATCCTCCCGCTGGCAGAATTCTTCCGCAAGAAGTTTTCGGATGAGCTTCACAAGGAAACCTCTGGATTCAGCCCGGAAGCCGAGCGGCTTATGCTGGCACACTCATGGAGCGGCAATATCCGCGAGCTTCAGAACCGGGTGCGCAGGGCAGTGCTGATTTCAAAGACAACCGTTATCGCAGTCTCGGACTTGAATATCCGCAAAACATCAAATGATAATGTCGCAAAAATCGTTCCTGATTTGCGCCCAATCAAAGATGACGATGCTGAAAAGCAGCTTATCATCCGCACCTTGGAATCCTGCAACGGCAACAAGACCAAGGCGGCGAGAATGCTCAACATAAATCCTACGACATTATACCGTAAGATGAATAAGTACGGTATAAAGTAACATTTATGCCTTGGCATACAGCCCTTCTCGCTACTTTTTTGTAACTTTGGGGCGTGAAATAGAAAATACAAGTAGGCGTATTCCGATATGTCCGCCTTTACATACATAAGTTCGCAAGAGTCTCAGACAGAAATCTGGCAGTTGATGTTTAAGGAGAATCATTGCGTAATGCTTATGCTGTGCGTATCGCATAGCGTGGTGTTGCGTATTCTCCTTACGGTTTTGCCAGAACCGCTGTCTGAGTGCGTGGACATCGCGCTTTTTTCTTTTGCTGTATAATAGAGAAATGAAACGACATGGCAACGGTACGCATCATAACGGCAATGACTATCGACGGTTTCCTCCCGGATGCCGACAATCCCCGGATGCGTTGGCTTATGACCGATGCCAAAGGCGTCCGTTTTTGGCATGACATAGGCACATACACACTTGAAGCGGATTACCCGGTCCTTGATCTTGTGTGTGACAAAGGCAGCACCGACAAATCCTGCATATACACCGCCGAAGTGTCGGATTTGGACGGTATGGAACTTATGACACGGCTCTTCCGTTACAATATAATAGACGAACTGGTAATCCATATTTTGCCTGAGATTGCAGGAACAGGAACCCATATCTTTCAAAACGGCGTGCCGTCAGGGTGGATATTAAGCAAATCCACCCGGCTCAAAAACGGTATATGCCGAAACATCTACCGGCGCAAAGCGCGATAATCTCGCAATAGACTATTGCATACTGCCGAAAAGTCTTGCAAAATGCAAGACCTCTGATTTCCATTATTTTACGCTTAGATATTTTTATCACACTGATATTCTGATGAATATCGGTGTCTTGTCATGCCTTTTGGTAGCGGTGGCACGGCATTAGCCAATATATGTAGTATAACCGATTGCGCAACACGGTGTAAAACAAACCAATTCATTTACATCAAAAAAATCAGCTATGCTATATAATGAAACAGTGCATAAGATGTTTGCCTCGCTCATGGAACGCTTTGACAAGATGGAGCGGGCATTCGAGCGGATGAACAAGCTCAAGGATTGTCTGGACGGCGACACGCTGCTCGACAACTACGACCTGTGCCGGTTGCTCGGCGTCACCAAGCGCACCCTTGCGAGATACCGACAGAAGAAGCTTATCCGCTATTACATGATAGACGGGCGTACCTACTACAAGGCATCCGAGATACAGGAATTCCTACAGATGAAAGGGAAGTCGCTACCCGCCGCCGTGAGCCACTGAAACATATCGTAAAATCTAAAAACCGTAACATCATGGAAATAATAAGCATGGACATCAGAACCTTCGATGCCCTGTTTTCCAGAATCAGGGAAATCGAGGAAAAATCCGAACTGCTGAGCCGGAAGAATGAGGACATCGGCCTTAAGAAATGGCTCGACAACGAGGACGTGTGCAACATCCTCGGAATCTCAAAGCGCACCTTGCAGACCTACCGCGACAAAGGCATCCTGCCGTTCAGCCGTATCAGGAACAAGCTCTTCTACCGTCCGGAGGATGTAGAGAGACTATTACAGTCGTCGTATCACCCAAACACATCACAGCTATGAGCCATTATTTTATCGACAGGCAGGATCCGCGTGTGGCGGACCTGTTGCGCCGCCTCGGAAACATCGGGCAGGCGCTCGGACAAGTTGAATCGGTCGCACGCCCCATGTTCAAGGGGGACAGGTTCCTCACTGACGAGGAGTTGTCGCGCCTGCTGAAAGTGAGCCGGCGCACCTTACAGGAATACCGCACCGCTCGTCTTATCCCTTACTACATTGTACAGGGAAAGGCCCTGTACCGGGAATCCGAGATACAGAGCCTTCTTGAAAAGGCGCACCGTAAATGCGTGGAGGAACAGAAGTGGCTCTAAGAGCCGCTGAGTTCCGCAATATGCGCTGCTATCAGGCATAGGCGGGAACGGTCTGCAATCACAGGCCGTTTCCCGTCTTGTTCCTGAATTTATATTTCCTTCTCTTTGCCATTTCCTTATCCATGCTTTCGTCAATAAGGGTAATTTCAGCACTTGATGCCTGCATACGCAGACGCTTCATGTCCTCATCAACCTTGCGGTCAGTCACCTGGGCGTATATCTGTGTCGTGGTAACGCTCTTATGTCCCATCATTCGGCTTACTGTCTCAATGGGAACGCCCATCGACAGAGTGATATGTGTTCCGAAATTATGCCTCGCCTTGTGGAAGGTAAGGCAGAAACCGTACTCCTTGCCGAGCTGCCGGGTAAGTTTTATCAAATAGGTTCTGCTATAAAGATTGAAAATCTTACCGTCCTGCCGCTCGTCCCTGTATTTCTCCATTATTCGCATTGGGATGTCAAGCAGGCGTATCGCCGAGCGACTGCCCGTCTTTTGCCTGTTTACATGTATCCACCACGTGCCGTCCGGAGCCTGGGATATGTCATCCTCAGTCAACTGTTTAAGATCTGCGTATGCCAGCCCTGTGAATGTCGAGAAGATGAACCAATCGCGCACCCTTTGGAGATTTGGGGCATCTATCTGTTTTTCCATAAGCAGTTTCAGATCGTCAAGCCTCATGTGGCGGCTCTTGCGACGTGGCAACGGTGGATGGAGCCTCGCATATGGGTCACGGCGGAGCGTGCCCTGGCTGACTGCTCGCATCGTCATCTTCTTCAGACGGTACAGGTGTTCGTGAACCGATTTGGGCTTGAGTCCACGGTCTGCGCCGAGAAACACCTCGAAATCGTCATAAAAAGTCCTGTCAAGAGCGCGGAGCGGAACATCCTCCATATCCCGTTTCCCTGTTACAAATGCCGACAGATGACGGTATGAATTGAGATAGCTCTCGTATGACTCTTTCGTGCGGTCTACTCCCACACGCTTATGAAACTCTTTGTTATGCTCACGGAAAAGGGCCAGAAGGGTTGACGGCTTGCGACCGATGCCCTTCATAGCGTTCTTCACAAGCTCGGCGGTGACGAAGCCAAGGCTGCGCCTTATATCCTCGTAATGTTCGTTTATCTCAGCTGTCAGCGAGTCTATGGCGCGGTTCACGGTGACTGCATTGGCACTGCGCCCGTCCGCCCGTCCTTTTTCGGGGTTCCAGATATCCGGGTTCACAGACACTTTCGTTCCTATCTGCTCCCATTTCGGCGTCTATGCTGACCTTGCACAGAAGCTGGCATGTTCCGTCCTTGCGGACTTTTGTCCGGTTGATATAGAAGAGGATGGCGAATGTGCTACGCCGTTTGGGTGTATTGTTGTCTTTATCCTTTTTCATGACTATGTGGGTTTTGGTTTATTAAATGGCGACAGTGAAGCGTGACGCTATCCGGCTGTCAAGGTTCTGTGTGTCTGTCCCGATTTTGTCATCGGTCACTTTCGCGTAAATCTGCGTCGTGGTAATCCGGTTATGGCCCAGCATACGGCTGACGGTCTCAAGAGGCACACCATGTGCAAGCGTGATCTCGGTGGCGTAGGTATGACGCCCGCAGTGATAGACC